>Ga0222668_1000010_pt1 | contig 152193 bp, 119 predicted proteins | sample AntAcemetagen728_FD_179823 | JGI IMG/M metagenome (GOLD analysis project Ga0222668, IMG submission 179823) | Saline water microbial communities from Ace Lake, Antarctica - #728 | ecosystem: Environmental > Aquatic > Non-marine Saline and Alkaline > Saline | place: Antarctica: Ace Lake...
GGCGAATCCCGTCCCAGAGCTGATTCCAGACCTTGGCAGTGAGAACCAAATAATTCAAATATCAAACAATCACCCTCGAATTGAAACGGTTTCCAATAAAAATGGAATATTTAGAGGGTGCCTTAAGTTAATGCGGTCGCGTGATGGATCAATCGGCACATAAAGGGCGAACAATTGTCATCGGTGATATTCACGGTTGCGATATTGCGCTGGGGACGATTCTGTATCATCTCGAATTGACGCGGGATGATACCTTTATCTGTCTCGGTGATGCTGTCGACCGTGGCCCTGGCACGAAGCATGTCATTGAGATTCTGCTCGATCTGAAGGCCACCTGCAAGTTGGTGATGATCAAAGGCAATCATGAAGAGATGATGCTGGATGGTCTCAACGGAGGGCATTGGGAATCGACCTGGTTACAGCATGGCGGCAAGGAAGCGATTGACTCTTATGGCGGTCGCTACGATCTGATTCCCGAAGAGCATCGCATCTTTATGGCGACGGCCCTGGATTATTACGAAACGAAAACCGACATTTTCGTACACGCGACAGCGGTTCCCGGAGTTCCTCTGGCAGAACTTACGCCGCAGGAATTGCGCTGGGATCGGCTCACAGGCGAGGAAGCCCCGGACGAATCCGGACGTCGCATCATTTGCGGACATACGGCTCAGAAATCGGGTAAACCGCTGGTGTTTGAAGGTTGGGTCTGTCTCGACACCGCCGCCTATCGTGGGAATTATTTAACGGCCATTGATGTGCAGACCAACGAACTCTTCCAGGCCAAACAGAACGGAAAATATCGCGCAGGTAGAACACTGGAACGATATCTTTTGAAGTAGTCGATGCGGGAGTCGGATCGCGCCGGATGATAAGTCGTGAAAGCCATTTGACCCAGGCATGAAGCATGACGAGGTCGTTCCGATCGGTAACGAACAGCGTTTGATAATCGAAAAAAAACAGTGATCACCGGGAACGACTGCAGCGTGTTCCCATTCAAAACGGTCAAATCATAGCGGGTTTGATAGTACTCGAATCGACAGACGCAGAAGTTTTCACCGGGGAAAAAAAATTCTCACGCGCGCGACATTTGCAACATATTATGAGCAGGGACGCGGCGGAGTCAAACGCGAAAAAATCCCTGAAAAACAGCGGTTAAAGTGGAGTTTGAAAAGTCGTGAACCAATCAAGGGCGCTTGATTTTTCCCATTTTGCCTGTCGCAATCAACCTGTCGCAATCAAAATGGTATCGCTGTCATAGCGAGAGTGACACTTTTGATTCAGATTCCTTGCGGGAAAACATCCAGGGCAGTGCCATCTTTAATCTGCCAGATGCATCACGACCATTTTTTCTTCACTCATTTCGTGGATGGCATATTTGGGGCCTTCTTTACCGGTTCCGCTATGTTTCAGTCCGCCGTAAGGCATCGCGTCGGCTCGCCATTGACTGGACCAGTTGATGTGGATATTTCCGCTGTCGACTTCACGGGCGAATCTCATTGCTCGGTCAATGTCTTGCGTAAAGATGCCGGCAGACAGTCCGTAATTCGTATCATTGGCCATCGCGATTGCTTCGTTGACATCGTTAAAGTAAGACAAGGCGACGGCAGGGCCGAAGATTTCGTCTTTGACTACCTGCATGTCACGGTTGGTATCGTCCAGAATGGTGGGAGCATAAATGGCTCCCTGGCGTTGTCCGCCGCAGACGAGGCGGGCACCCTGGCTGATTGCTGCATTGACCCATTCTTCAACGCGGGTTGCATCCGCCTCACGAACCATCGGGCCGATTTTGGTTGATTCTTCCAGTTGATTACCCGTGGTCAGGGCATCCACTTTGGACTTGAGCAAATCAACAAAATCCGTCTTGATGGCAGAGGAAGCCAGAATGCGCTGCGCCGAGATACAGACCTGACCTGCATTCGCATATCCGGCGATTGTGATGGCGGTGGCCGCCTTTTCGAGATCGGCATCGTCCATAATGACCACGGGGCTGTTGCTGCCGAGTTCCATCGTAACCCGCTTCATGCCTGCCATTTCACAGATTTGGGTTCCGACTTCGTAGCTGCCGGTGAAACTGATTTTTCGAATCCGGGTATCAGTGCAGATGGCGCGTCCAATTTCTCCCCCGGGGCCTGTCACGCAGGCAATCGCTTCGGGAGGCAGGCCGGCTTCCAGCAGAATTTCTGTGAGCTTCAACGCGGAGAGCGGCGTATCGCTGGCCGGTTTAATCAGAATCGCATTCCCGGCAGCGATTGCGGGGCCTACTTTGTGGCAGACGAGATTCAGAGGGAAGTTAAACGGAGTAATCGCAGCTACGATGCCACACGGAACGCGGAGTGTGAAACCAACTTTATTCTGGCCGCCGGCATTTCCTTCGAGCGGAACCATTTCTCCGGTCATGCGGCGTGCTTCTTCACCTGACAGTCGAATGACTTCGGCGCTGCGGACTGCTTCTACCCGGCCTTCTGCCAGAACTTTTCCGACTTCCAGACTGATGGTGCGGGCAAATTCTTCTTTGCGCTCCAGCAGCAATTCGGATGCTTTCTGGAGAATCTGACTGCGGTCGTAGGGAGTCATGGCTTTCATGATGCGCGCTCCCTGTTCCAGCACAGAGACTGCTTTTTTGATCTCTTCACCACTGCCTTTGGGAACGGTATCAATGACCGATTGATCAAAGGGGTTCGTGACATTGATGGTTTGATTCGTATCCTGCCATTGGCCAGCGCAAAACATTTTCATATCGAGGGAAACCTTGTGGTAAGAAGTTGCTGACTGAAACGTACTAAGCAATCAATTTTAGAATAGACGTGCGCGGGGAATCTGACAACCCAGTGAAAGATTTGAATTTACGTTTGATGAAGGATAAATGTCTTAAATTGATTGAAACCATCAGGTTATGGCTGCGTTTTTCTGGCAGGAATTGCTCTTGGCATCGTGGAGAGAATCTGTTAAAACGCGGCTGCACTTCAGGGGGCAATTCCGCCTCCGAAACCACTCCTCTCAAGTCGTCTGCTGTTCCCAACCATTCTCAGCAGTTACGTGCTCTCACTATTTATTTACCTATAATCGGACGGATCTGATCATGGCCAACCTGCGTTGTATGGCGCCGTGGATGGTATGCGGCATTACTGTTATCCTGCTGAGTACAGCCTGTGAGACTGTTCCTCAATGGGGCTCTGGTAAGATGTCGGAACCTCACCGCGCTGAAAAAAGAGCGAGTTCGGCAGAAAGCTATCGCACGCGATATCAAACCAAGCGAGATCCGAAGGCCCTGGATTGGCTCCTCAAAAATCGTCTGTATTCCGGGATGTCGCGGAACAGTGTCGAGAAAGAGCTTGGCGAGGCAGGTGAGTTTCAGGAATCTTCCAAATGGCTCAAAGCCACCGGAGGGACATTTCGTACCTCTGACGAAGCCTATAAGTGGGGGCCTGATGAAAGTGGACGCAGTGTTTATCTCATTTTCCGGGAGAATATACTCGTCAACTTTAATCCCGAAGATTTCGAGCTGGATTAGCGTGAGCCCGATTTGATTTACTGAACCTGAATCAGATCTTTTTCTTTTTCGCGGTTCAACCGTAACTGACCGCAGGCTGCGTCAATGTCGTCCCCTTTTCGCTTGCGAACGGTAACGTTGACGCCTCCTTTAGCGAGCGTCATAAAGAATCGATCCACATCGGTTGTCGACGGGCTTTGATAGCCCGTTTCTTCTACGCCATTGGCTGGAATTAAATTCACATGGGCGTTGCGGTGTTTTAACAGGCCGGCCAACTCATGTGCATGAGCGGGGCTGTCGTTCACACCTGCCAGTAAAATATATTCATAGGTAACGCGTCTGCCGGTGGTCACGTAATAGTAATCTGTGGCATCCATAATCTGTTGAATGCCGATTTTATTGTTCGTCGGAACAATCTGGTCCCGCAATGTATCGTTGGGGGCATGCAGCGAAACGGCAAGGATGTAGGACTTGTTGACGTCCGCCAATTCTCGAATTTTCGCGGGCAGTCCTACGGTCGACACGGTAATTTTCCGCGCACCAATGCCGAGGCCTCCTTTGTGATTCAGGGTATCCAGTGCCGGGATCAAGGCCGACAGGTTGGCTAATGGTTCTCCAATGCCCATCACGACGATATTCGAAATACGTTCGTCTTCGCCGATAACCCGATCCAGCCGAAGGATCTGTTCCAGGATCTCTCCCATGGACAGGTTACGGGTCAATCCCAGCAGGCCGCTGGCACAGAACACGCAGCCCATCGCACAACCGACCTGGGTGCTGACACAGACGGTGTTTCTTTTGGGCTCGCGCATCAACACGCATTCTACGAGATGACCATCGTGTAGCTCCAATAACAGCTTTTCCGTGCGGTCTTTCGAAGTCTGATGTTTGATTACCGTTGTCGAAAACAGCCGAAAGTTTTCTTTCAGCAGGTCACGAAATTTCTTCGAGATATCGTGCATGGCGTCAAAATCGTTGACGCGTTTGGTGAAAATCCAACGTCGGATCTGGTCGGCCCGATAGGAAGAGGACTCGTGATTAATACACCATTCGGCGAGCTGATCGCGAGTCAGATCGGTAATCAAAGGGAGTGAACTGGCTGCGGGAGAGTCAGCCTGCAAAGTTTCATTTTCGGACGACAGCATGGTTTTTGGCTCAAACACGTGTGCCCGCAGTCGATCAAGGATGCCGCGAGCAGAGAACGCAAATAATTCCGATAGAGATCAGCCCCTCAACGTTATGATGGCTGGTTATACAGTAGAGTCATCATAACCGCGTCGCAGGCAGAAGACTACTATTTCTCTGCTCTCTTTTTCTGATTCCGGCACAGGCAATCGATTAGAAAGGCTGAGATACGGTACATTAGTCATCCTTTGGTGGTGCCGGGAAACTGACCACTGTCCCTTTTTTCTTGTTACGCGATTTATTTTCTTCGGTCGTTTCCAAGTCAAATGAGAGTGCCGGGATGGGCGGCGGTGAATTCGGGATAGTCAGATCGGGAATGGCCAGGGTGGGCAGTTTTGACTCCGATTTTGCCTGCAGCGGTTGTTCGCTTGTCGGCATTGGTGGTTGAGTTCCCTGCGACAGGCGTGGGGAATCAGGTGTCATTATCGGCTTTTGGCGAACAATTCGACGGCCGTCATCTTCAATCGCGTTTCTGTGAAAGGCAATTGTCTGACCTTGAATCTCTGCGCCGACAATCCGGTAATGTTGTCCGGGGGGGGCTTTGAGTGCATTGATCAGATTGCTGCCCTCCCTCGCATTCCGTTCTTGCGGTGCTGTTGCCAGCATCAATTCCAGGCTGGAGCCGTCTGGATATTTCAGACGCAGTTTTGGTTGTGCGGTCGACGCGTTTGAATTTCCAAACGGATTTCCGAAATCGGCAACCCGCTCAAATCGCGCCAGGACTTCGTTTTTTCCCGCTACCATTCGTGGACGGGAATAGGTTTTGTTGGCCATGACTAATTCCGAATTAGACATATGCAAATGCCAGTTTCCAGTAGAAGCAATCACGAGATCATCAGCGCCAAAATGCAGTTGTTTATAAACATACAATGAGGATTCAATCTGTGCTGTAGCGACCGGCGGTGTTTTTGCTGCGCCCAGGAACATGGCGCATTGAATCAAAGTCGGAACGGGCACTGACTGCACGATCTTCGGTTGATTCAGCTGGGCCATCATTTTCTGTTTATTGTTGGTGGCATAATAAAGTGAGAGCAGCGCGACCGAACTCTGGTTGGATTCCAGATCGACATCGAGATTGCGCAGAATGGCCTCTTCGGCTTCGTCATTTTGCTTGTACTTTTGCAAAATTCGCGAGCAGAGGAGATTGGCTTCCCAGACATCGCTGGAATAGGTTTGGGATTTCAGAGCCATTTGTGCGGCCCCTGGTTGTCCCAGGTAATCGCGAATTCCGGCCAGATTTGCGGTTCCTGAAGCGAGCATGTCGTCACGTCGGAAGTAACCATCGCCGACGCTTGCCAGTTGATTGTATGTGTGCGAGGCAGCAAAGAGTTGGCCCTGCGCCTGCTGGGTGCGCGCGACATAATACCAGTAAGGCGGGTAATGACTCATGAAGCGTTCCAGACGCTTTAAGATCCGCAGGCGAATACGGGGGTTCTGTTCCTGCATCGCCTGATCGAGCGATTCCAGATCGTCATCGCGGATCAACCAGTCATCGGGAATATTTTTCTCCTGCGCCAGTTTCCAGAATGTATCCAGAAACAAAGTAGATTTAGAAATCACGGTCTCCATCCGTTTCTTGTCTACTTTCCAGATATCCAGATCTTTTTGTGCCTCCACATTTCTGTAATCCCACCAGCTGTTAGCCCCGTTGCGGACGGCATTGCCGAACTGCAGTGTTAAAACATCGGTGGTTAAAGCGAGTGCATTCGTTGCCATTTTTTGGCGCGAATGATAGTTGTGTTTATTCTTGAAGTATTCTCGTTCCTGCTCGGCGATCTCAACCTGACCGATTTCATCGAGAACCGAAGAATAGAGTTTGACGACCTTTTCGTCTCCGATCCCATTCAGGTTCAGGTTATTCAGAATCTTTTCGCGCTCCTCGAACATCACTTCCTTGGAGCCAGATTTTTTGATTCGGTAGAAGGCCGCGCGGCAGTAGTTGAGCGCGACTGCTGTTTTGCCGGCTGTTGGATGAGGCTCTCTATTGCTGACTTCAGCCTGTAAGACGACCAGAGATGGCCCACTGAACAGCAAGATCATCAGAAATAGTCTTGTCGGATATCGATAAAGAGTCGGCATTGGATCTCCTTAACTGCCGATCAGTGTCATTATTTTGGCAGGAACTTGGTTTTGGTCGTGGATGCTTTGCACATCAATGTTGGAAATTAATTTCATTACCTCAAATTTACACGACGAATGGGGCGCGTGTGGTCTTTACCTTGATTTTTACTCGAATTTAAGAGTGCCTGAACCCTTCAGGTGCCGGTTGCGTAGGATGGGTCAGGTTTGCTGCGTTTACTCGTCAATGGGAAGAGGAAAACCGTGATAGGGGAGACAAAAAAATCCCACTGATTCCGTTTGAGAATCAGTGGGATGATTGTGTTTTTCAGTGGGTTTTAACTGCTTAGGCCGCTTTCGAGGCTGGGGGAGTTTCTGAGTAAAGCGTGGGGAATTGTGATGAAGAAAGTCGACCCAGACTTTCAGCAATTCCTCGCACGACTGTTTCCTGTTGGACTTCATTCAGTTCCGAGAAAATGGGCAGTGCCAGACACTCATTGCTGATAAGTTCTGTTTCCGGAAGATCCCCTACCTGATAGCCAAGATATTCGAAGCATTGTTGCAAGTGTAAAGGGCGGGGGTAATAAATGGCACAACCAACGTGCTTTGCTCTCAAGTCATTGAGTACTTTGTCCCGCTGTCCCCCTTTAACACGAATACTGTATTGATTATATACGTGTCGCCGATCGGGCAGGACGGTTGGTGGTTCGATACAGTCGAGCAACTGATAGTGGCGGAACAAGGCATTATAGCGTCGGGCATTTTCCTGGCGCTCTGAGGTCCACTGATCAAGGTATTTTAACTTGACCCGCAGCACTGCGGCCTGTAATGCGTCGAGGCGACTATTGATTCCAATTTCTGCGTGCTGGTAACCGCCGATATCTCCATGCACACGCAGACGTCGGATGCGTGTGGCCAGTTCGGGATCGTCGGTTGTCACAAGTCCGCCATCTCCGGCGCCCCCCAGATTTTTCGTGGGGAAAAAGCTGAAGCAGCCAATCGTGCCTAGCACGCCCGCGCGGCGTCCGCGATATTCCGCTCCAATGGCTTGTGCGGCGTCTTCAATCACCGGAATGCCATTGCGAACGGCGTTTCTCCAGATCGGTTCCATATCTGCACATTGTCCAAAAATATGAACTGGCATGATGGCCTTGGTACGATCTGTGATTTTACTCTCAATCGATTTCGGGCACAGATTAAAGCTGACAGGATCAATGTCGGCAAAGACGGGTGTCGCACCGACGCGTGCGATGGAACTTCCCGTGGCAAAAAAGGTGAACGGACTGGTAATGACTTCATCACCAGGGCCAATTTCCAGCGCCATTAAAGCCAGGAGAAGTGCATCTGTACCAGAGGCGACCCCAATGGCATTACGAGAATCGCAATATTCGGCGATATCACATTCAAATTCAGCGACTTCGTCTCCCAGGACAAATGCCTGGTCATCGAATACTTTCAGGACCGTTTCCTGAAGTTCGGCTTTAATTCTCTGATATTGAGAGACAAGGTTGATGAAAGGGACAGGTGTGGGGGTATTTTGTGTCATTCAGCGACTCCATTCGCTATGGGAATCCGGGGAGTTCCGCGCTCAAAAACAGGAAAGGTTGGTGGTTTTGAGAGATTTGGTACACCCTGTTTTCAGGCAAGGTGCAGAAATTCCGACTACGTTGATACATGTCCATCCTGGATTTCTCACTCGTGAATTGGAATTTCGTCGGTAGATTATGTCGAGATCCTTTTTCTGTCAATATGTGTCGATCTGAAAAGTAGAGACTCTGAGAAGGTTATTTGAAGAATCTGTTGTCAGGACCCTGGCAAGACTTATTTCGCAATCAGCCAATGATTGGCCAGAGGATTGCCGATAGTAGAAGCATTACCAGTATTTCTGTGGGATTTGATAGCCTTGACACCTGTTTTTGTGCGTTCTACGATGAACGACCAGTTCGAGGTTGAAACGGGATTCAGAAATCGACTATATAAGATATAAGATAAGAATAACTTATCAGGTTTGTAGAATATTGGTTAATTAAGCTTGGCAGGTCGTTTTTAAATATTTGAAGCCTATAATTTTTAAGATGGTTTCAACCTAAGTGACAATATCCATTAGAGCAAAGTCCAGAAAGGAAAACTCATGACACACGTGGTTACAGAGGCTTGCTTCAATTGCAAATATACAGATTGTGTCGTAGTTTGCCCTGTTGAGTGTTTCTACGAAGCAGATTCAATGGTTTACATCAATCCGGATGAGTGCATCGACTGTGAAGCATGCGTTCCTGAATGTCCGGTTGAAGCGATTTTTCACGAAGACAATGTTCCGGAAAAATGGCAGGACTATATTCAAATCAACGCCGAGAAATCACAGGAACTGCCTGTGATTACCGAAAAGAAAGAGCCTTTGGCTGATTGCTAAACGCGACGGAATTTATTTTCGGCATGAATCAAAATAAAAAAACTCCCCATTACTGGATCGGTAATGGGGAGTTTTTCATTAATCAATGACATTGAGTCGCTGTCCGAGTTCTCGCAGGACTTCAATATCGGAGTCGGGTCTGGTTGGGCTTTGTGGATGTGTCAGGTTGGTTTTGGTCCAGCCTCGCAGATGCAGAAATTGTGCAGCCGAGTGTTTGTAAGCCGGTGAAGGGCTGCGAAACGTGAAGTAACCCAGATACTGCAGTTGGTCGTTCAGTTCATAGAACGCAGGATCTCCGGCTTCCCAGTAAGCATCTCGCTTTGCGAACAGGTCGGGGGCAAAGGTACTCAGTCCGAGCAGATAATCGCTGCCGTATTGCACCATATCGATGCCGAAATCATTGCCCGTGAAGACCTTGAAGTCGGGCCGTTTCTGATCCCGAAGCTGCAGGCGTTCCCATTCCGGTTCGCGATGGAAAGACGAATGTTTGGCTCCGATACATTGCGGAATCTCCATTAAAGCAGCATAGGTTTCGAGGTCATACACAGCCCCAAAGGGAGCCAGGTCTTTGGTTAATTCAAAACCAATAAATCGATCGGAGTTTGCAGCGATTGTTTGATAGGATTCGATGATCTGAGCCGGTGTCTGTTCGACTAAACCGAATGACTGGAAGATGACGGGGGTTCCGCCATGTTCCTGAATCAGGTCGATCTTTCTCTGATAACCTGAGGCATCAAAGCTTGCACCTGGTTGATCGCCGACAAAGGCGCCTGCGACAAAGGGGCCGCCGTTCAGTGTCTGCTGTGTGATTTTCAGGACTTCGATAAACGTTGGCTCATCAATCAGGTTCACGTAACCCGTATCCATATTTACGGCTGGAGTGATTCCTACTTCCGCGGTGCGAGCGATGTGGGCACTTAATGAATCGCGGTCGATTTCCCCGGATTCCAGATAAGGGAGCAAAACGGCAGAAATTCCCGTCAATTTACGACGCGGTTTGATCATACTGACAGGATCATAGGCTGCTTCTGGCATTTGGGTGTTCCTTGCTATATATTCTAGGTTGGATTACATGGTGTTAAATCGACTGTCAGGATACCAAATCGGCGCTCAATCTTGGAGGCATTCATGAGTTTTCGACACAGAGTTTGCGTTGCTTTGTTTTTGGCGCTCTGTTTTATCAGTTCGCGCATTCCTGCCGCGGAGGCTGCTTCTCAGCAGAAAACAAAGCCGAATATCTTGTTTTTATTTACTGACGATCAACGAGCCGACACCGTTCATGCGTTGGGGAACTCTCTGATTCAGACACCCAATCTGGATCAACTCGCGCGGAGCGGCTTCGTATTTAACAACGCCTATTGCCTGGGAAGCAACTCAGGGGCCGTCTGTGTTTGCAGTCGTAACATGCTGCTCAGCGGGCGCACTTATTTCCGCTGGACGGGCCGCTATGCTTCGGGAAAGAAACCGAACTTTCCCGAGTCCATGAAAGAGGCGGGATACTTTACCTACCATCATGGCAAGCAAGGAAATACGGCGGTCGAGATCCATAAGCGGTTCGATCAGTCAAAATATTTGAATGACCAACAGGCCCGCTTACTGGGACAGCCCGGAAAAGAAATCGTGGATGATGCCGTTCAGTTTTTAAAAATAAAACAGGACAAGCCGTTTTTCATGTATCTGGCGTTTGCCTGCCCGCATGATCCGCGTGTCGCTGACCAGGAATATCTGGACCTCTACCGTCGCGAACAAATCGAGCTTCCCAAAAATTATCTGCCTTTGCATCCCTTCAATAACGGCGAGCAGATCGTGCGCGATGAACTGTTAGCCGGTTTTCCCAGAAGCGAAGCAGAGGTCAGGAAGCATCTCCATGATTACTACGCCGACATTACCGGCCTCGATGCCCATATTGGCCGATTGCTCAAGGCGCTCAAAGCGAGTGGAGAATATGAGAATACGGTCATCATTTTCTCTTCCGATCATGGCCTGGCACTGGGCAGTCATGGTTTGATGGGAAAACAAAGTCTTTACGAACACAGTATGAAGTCGCCGCTGATTTTCAGTGGTCCGGGGATTCCGCATGGCAGTAGTGATGCCTTGGTTTATCTCTACGATATTTTTCCGACCGTCTGTGAAATGGTGGGAACCGAAGTTCCACAGGGACTGGATGCAGAAAGCGTGTGGCCTGTCATCAGCGGTACTAAACCACAAATCCGTGAGACGTTGTTTACTTCATATAAAGACGTGCAACGGTCTGTGCGCGACGAACGCTGGAAATTGATTACCTATCCGCAGATCAATGTGTCACAACTGTTTGACTTGAAGAACGACCCCGAAGAAACGAAGAACTTGTTCGACCAGTCAGCCTGCCAAAGTCATTCGGACCGCTTGTTGGCTGTTATGAAAGACTGGCAGAAAAAGGTCGGCGATACCAGCTCTTTGACATCGGCGACACCTCAAGACGCGACTTTTAATGCGCCAACGCCAGCAGAATTCAAGGAATTGAACCAACGCTGGAAACCCAAAAAGAAGAAAAATAAAAAGCAATCATCGCAAGCGAGATAAAAAATAATGGTATCAGAAGAACGCCCAGCAATCCGATTAGATCAGTTTTTAAAATATCAGGCTGCAGTGGGTACAGGAGGGCACGCCAAAGTTGTGATTCAGGCGGGAGAAGTGACTGTAAACGGCGTCGTGGAGACCAGACGCCGCAAACAGCTTTCGCCGGGAGATATCGTGGCCTACGCCGGCGATGAGTGGTGCGTTGCATTGATTCAAGACAACTGATTATTTAATGTTGCTGCGCTGGATATTAAAAAAAACACCGACCACAATCACGCAGAGAATCAGCTTCAGATAGTCTGAAGTTGTTGCGTTGCGCCAAATATCCATAAAGTAATACATCCAGCCATCGATCCAGAGTTCCATAAGAAGTCCCCCGTTATTGGCCCGCAACAAATTAGACTATCATAATTCTACCTTCTGTTCGGGCTCATGATCGAGTCGAGCGGAAATGACGTATGTCGTCATACCGATGGTTGCTTTTTAGAAACGAGACGCTTGTTTCCGCGCCTTCATTTTCCAAGCTGATCTTCAGGGTTTGTGACGAGGGGAACAATTTTTGAGAGCTGTAATCATGTTTCTTCAGTGTCAGGAATCAGTGAATAAAACAGCGGGTACTTGAGAAGTAACTTTAGCAGGTGAAGCTTGTTGGGAATGGATGTATTCGCCCGTTCAATTACATTGACTGCTTTGCTCGGCACGTTCTGCTCATCCTACGATTGAGCAAGGGTTGGCAGGAGGCCGCCGTCGGTTGTGCTGTTTTATCATCATGTTACTGTGCCAGATTTTTTAAAAGATTTTCTACATTTTCCTCTGGTTCCAGCAATTCGAACCGTGTCAGGGTCTCTGATCCTCCTGATTGGCTGGCGAAGAAGTGCTCCATCGCATCGGAGTCGCGGACCTCAGGGGAGTAGACCTGCCGTTGCATTTTGAAGCCAATTGTTTCACAATTCGAGGCGCGACTCACGGATAGATTAATGTGTAATTCAAGAGTCTATGAATTCAGCAAACAAAAATAATCAGGTGTTTCTCATGGATGACAGCAAGTTTCTCGCCTTAAAACAATCTCTGCAGACCGTTGAGGAAACGGAACAACTTATTTCGTTCCTGGAGTCTCAAGGGACTTTTTCTTTTCCCGCTCTGGAAAACGGCTTGTTCCCCGCGGCCATTGCGCATGAATCGACGGGTTATCAGAGTATTTGGGTGCGAGATAATATTCACGTCGCACATGCGTTATATGCCGTCGGAAACGAGGAACCGGCCTGTAAAGCAATGGCGAGCTTGACCGATTATTTTATCAAACACAGAGATCGTTTTGACGACATCATTTCCGGGAAATATAAACCAACGGAGGTCATGAAACGTCCTCACATTCGGTTTGATGGAAACACGCTTGGCGAAGTCGATGAAAAGTGGGCGCATGCGCAAAACGATGCGCTGGGGTACTATGTCTGGTTTTACAGTCTGTTGCTGATCCAGGGAAAGTTGACACCCACTCGGGAATCGCTGGAACTGCTGGCAGCCTTTGTGCGTTATTTCGAGAAGATTCGTTTCTGGGAAGACGCAGACAGTGGCCACTGGGAAGAGGCCCGCAAGGTGGAAGCATCCAGCATCGGGACTGCTGTGGCAGGATTAATGACGCTGAAGCAGTACTTGGATCAGAGTGATAACTGGAGCCATTTTACGTTTGGTAAACAACAGGTTCCAATGGAAATGGTGGATGAACTCATTCAGCAGGGACAAACGACACTGTCAGAAATTCTGCCTGCAGAATGCATTCAGCCTGATCCAATCCTGGCCAGGAAATATGACGGCGCGCTGCTGTTTTTGATCTTTCCACTGGGGCTGGTACAGGGAGAGATGGCAGAAACCATTATGGAAGATGTCAGAACACACCTGATGGGCGAGGCTGGAATCCGTCGTTATTTGGGAGATTCTTACTGGTGTGCTGACTACAAAGACATGCTCAGCGAAGATGACAGAACGAGTGACTTCAGTGAAGATCAAGCCAGCCGGGATAAGCTGTTGAAACCAGGCCAGGAAGCACAGTGGTGTATTTTCGATTCGATTCTGTCTGTGATTTACGGCCAGCGTTTTTTGCAAACAGACAATACAGAGGATTTTGAAAAACAGCGTTTCCATCTGGATCGCTCGCTAGATCAACTGACAACTCACGAATCCAGCTTTGGTGCTTATCGTTGTCCGGAGTCCTATTTTCTGGAAAAAGGGAAGTATGTTCCTAACGACATTACCCCCTTGTTGTGGACTCAAGGCAATTTGATGATGGCATTGCATCAATGGCAGCAGACGGTCAAACAACGCTAATCGAAAAGTGTTGGTTCTCACAGACTTTGTTTAGTCTGTCAAAAGTAATTGGCGGATCAGGGCGCTGTATTTCTGACGGTCGACATTTTGGAGTGCTTCTTCTGCCTGATGTAACATTTCAATTTGCCGTTTTGTGACCGGGATGGCAGTGTTTTCGTCGGGGGTTTCAGGGACGAGTCTTTTGATTAACTGATCCAGCAATACATCGATGCCCGTTTTCGTTTTAGAGGAAACAGGAATTACCTGTGTGGGGAGAGAGGCGTCCCCGCATTGCGGAAGATCGATTTTATGCGCGACGATAATTGAATCGGACCATTGGGAGAGCAGACGCTGGTCATCTGCCTGCAGCGGTTGGCTGGTGTCAATCAGGATTATCCGACAGTCCGCTTCCTGCAGGACTTGTTCTGCCCGTTGAATGCCTGCCGCTTCCAATGGAGCGGCCTCATCGCGGATACCTGCCGTATCAGAAAACAGGAAGGGCCAGCCTTCAATTGCCGTAGTTGCTGTCAGCACATCGCGCGTGGTGCCTGCTTCGTCAAACACAATTGACCGATCATAGCCTAGAATCGCATTGATCAAACTCGACTTACCCACATTCGGACGACCGGCAAGCACAACCCGCCAGGGAGTCGTTAAATGCAAACCGAGGTGTTCCCAGTGAAGCAGGTTTTGAATTTGCATTTGAAAATGATCGGGTTCGAAGTTTGTGTTATCATCAGGCGTGAGTGCTGTGAAAGCCGCTCGTAACAAGCCTTGCGATTGTCGCAGTAGAATTTCAGCAGCCCGAAAAGTGGTAGCGGCGGTCAGGGTTTCCTGCAGTTCGACTTCCAGCGCCGGTTCAGTTTTTCGGGCTAAATTCTGCCAGGTCTGGATTACACAGCCATGTGCCTTAAGGTCTTTCAGAATGCGTTCCACGGCCGCCATTCCGCCATGACAGTGGATATCAACGGTTTCGTGATCGAGGCGACAGATCACAAGGTCTTCGTTATTTGACTGTCCCCAGAGTCCGTACACGATACGATTGACTGGTTGTTGTTCCAATGGTTTCTTGTTTGCCGCGTGGAAACTGGCATTGATTGCGGCTGTTAACGGGACCAACTCGCCGTGGACGCGAATGGTTGCGACGGCTCCTCTGCCACGGGGTGTGAGCAGGGCGGCTGAGCAGGACGGTGATATGAGTTCGGATCGGTCTGACATGTTTTTATTCGCTACCACTGATTTTCTGAGCCACGACTGCCAGCCCCTGTAATGAGAGCAAAGGTTCAAATCTGACAAAACCTTCGAGGTGTGGAGCCAATAAAGCAGAGCCGCCACCTGTTAATAAAACGAGCGGAGGAACTTGCTCGGTATTTGACAGTGATTGATTCCGTTGCTGACAAACGAGTTCCCGGACTGCCCCCAATTGTCCCCAGAAGAGTCCACTGCGAATGGCATCGGTTGTGTTCTTTCCCAGAACGACCGGTTCTGTCTGACGCAAGTCCTCAACGGGAATCAGAGGGAGTAAGGCGGTGTAGTCGTGCAGTGCTTTGGCAGAGAGTTCAAAACCGGGTAAAATCGCACCCCCGGCAAAACTTCCGTTTGGATTGACAACGTCAACGGTCGTCGCCGTCCCGGTATCGATAATGATCGCGGCCTGTTTTGTCTCGCGAAGTGTATTGGCGGCGACAGCATTGAGCAGGCGGTCGATGCCGACTTTGCGCGGTTCATCGACACAGATCTCCAACGGGAAATCGGCAGTATTCAGTACTTCGACCGGAGGCTGCAGCATGTCTTGCGGCCAATCTTTGACCACCCGTTCAATTCCCCGAGGATTGGAACCAGCGACAACGCTCTGGCAGGCTTCGTGCTGTTGATCACCAATCCAGCCTTTGATCTGTTCCCACGGAAGAGGTCCGTCAATCAGTGTTGAAGTGGCATGCACAACGCGCGGAAGCTGATTGCTTTCTCCTGTGAGGGGTTCTGTCACAAGTAGAACAAATTTGATACGGCTGTTGCCGACATCAATGGCCAATTGTTGAAGTGGTTTTGACATAAGTAATTCTGTTGTACTGTCAGTGAAATGAGCGTGCTCCGTTTTTAAAACAGAGTCCGGTCAGTGTTGCCTTCATTTTCCTCTTCGTCATTCTTTTTGGAACTGCTTTTGCGCCGACCTGTTTTGGATGGTCCTTTGGTATCAATGGATGCGGTCGCATCGAAGTCTTCAAGAACCGGGTTGCCGTCTGCATCGACGCGCGTCAAAATTTCAATTTTCTGTTCGGCTGATTCGAGAGACTGATAACAGGATCTCAACAGCTTCACGCCCCGTTCGAATTGCTCCATCGATTCTTCAAGACCGGCCGTTCCTTCTTCCAGGGTATGGACGATCTCCTGTAATTCTGTCAGGGACTCTTCAAACAGAGGTGCTTCCGATTTTGATGTTGCGGTCTTTTTCTTTGCCATGGCTTCAGATCTTTATGATGAATATTTTGCTGTTTGATGAAAAACTACTTGTCGTTTAGTCCGTTGTTTCAAGTTGCGTTGCTTCCGCAATTTCCTGAACCTGACTGATAATCGTTCCGTCGGACACATGTGTTTGCAGCGTGTCTCCCGGATTGAGCTGCTTGATTGATTTGACGATTTCCGTTTCTGCAGGTTGTTTCCCGGTTTCAACGCGCGTGATACTATAGCCGCGGCTTAATACTTTCAAAGGGCTCAAGGCGTCCAGTGCAGAAGAGAGCTGTTTCGTCTCTGATTGAAATCGGGATACCAGCTCACGCGTACTTCGTTTGAGTCTGCGGTCCAGTTCGTCAAGTTGTGCAGCACGGTTGTGGATCATGTCCAACGGGCGTGTCAGGGCAGGGCGGGCTGCCAGTGCATCAAGTTGAAAGCGAACTTGCCGGGCACGCTGTTTCAAGTTCGTGACTAACTGATTTTGCCAATGCGTTAACGTCGCTAACATATCAGACTGCAATGGAACTGCAAGTTCCGCCGCTTCACTGGGAGTCAATGCCCGACGGTCTGCTACGAGGTCGGCAATGCTGATATCGATTTCGTGCCCGACGGCGCTGATGATTGGAATCGGACAATCAAAGATGGCGCGGGCAACCACTTCTTCATTAAAGGCCCAGAGATCCTCCAGGCTGCCGCCACCGCGGCCGGTGATAATGGTATCGACGTTGGGGATTTGAGCCGCGATTTCAATTCCGGCAGCGATTTGTTTCGCAGCGCCTTCTCCCTGTACCGCGACGGGTACGATCACAAGATCGACGGCTTTCCAGCGTCTCGTGATGACTTGCAGCATGTCGCGGACGGCTGCGCTGGTGGGGCTGGTCACTAATGCGATTTTGCGTGGAAACTGTGGAATGGGACGCTTGTGTTCGGGATTGAATAAACCTTCCGCCGCCAGCTTCTCCTGCATTTGGCGAAAAGCTAATTCGAGTGCGCCGACTCCCTGTGGAAGGAGTTGTTCGATATTTAACTGATACGTGCCTCGCGCCTGATAAACTTCAACTGGTCCGGCAGCGACAACTTCCATGCCATCTTCGATCTGAAATTTCAGTCGAGAGGCGGTACGTTTCCAGATTACCGCTCGGAGTTGGGCGGCATCATCTTTTAAGGTCAGGTAGACATGGCCGGAGCCGGCGATTGTACAATTTGAAATTTCGCCAATCACCCACGCGTAGGGAAAGTTAGCTTCGACCAGATTTTTTATCTGTCGTGTGGTATCCGTAACAGACAGAATTTCAGGTTCCAAGAGTGACATAGAATTACTTTGGGTTAACGTTTGAGATTAGAAAAGGATCGATTCTAAATAGGTGACAGCGCGGCGACAATCTTCGAGCCGCTGGTCGCCTTGGGTGCGATCAATGGCGAGCCAGCCCTGGTAACCGGTTTCCAAAACCAGAGGCAGGACCTCATCCCACATGACCATGCCTTGCCCCAGAGGAACTTCAATGCCTCCTTTGTCCATTTCTCGAATCGCGTCCCGCAGGCGATATGACCTGATCCAGGTATGCAGCTCTCGAATTGATGTTTCCGGATTCTGGTTATTGAATATCATTTCTGCTGTATCGAACTCGACACCGATCAGCCCAGTGCGAACTTCTGATATCAATTGGCTGATGACAGTGGGGGAATTATTTTCGCAGGCAAGACACAAGTCCGTACCAATGTGGGAAGCAAAGCGTGCCAAGTCGTTCAAGACTTCACAGACGATCGCGAAGTTTCCTCCCTCTTCAGTCTGAATGGTCCCCGGATGAATAATCAATAACGGGCTCCGTAAACGCCGGGCAAACTCCAGAGCGGATTTAATGGTAGCCACTCTTTGATCGAGAAATTCCGGTTCGGTGAGTGCGTGCCGGGAAGGCAGCCGCAATGATGCGATTGAGAGGTTGAATTCTTCCAAAAGTTTTCGAAACTGGCGATCACCGGAGGCGCCGAATGAAGTGGGGGTCACCTCGTTCTGGACATCCAGTTGCACCCCTCTTACTCCGATTTGGGCGGCTGTTTGAATCGCTCGTTTGATCGGCATACCAAAGCAACGGGTAGCGACTGCGAGTTTAGATCGTGACATTCTTTTCCTTATTGGCCATTTATGCCTGACAGTTCAACGAAGCGGGGTAATTGTGACAATTGGATCAACTGGCAAAGTTTATCTAACCATCTGCTAAAAGAGAATGTAATCCCGATGTTTATGGGAAGGATTGGGAAATCAGGGTTTTCCAACCAGTTCCGGATTGAGATTCGGTCAAAAAATTGACGATCCTTGAATATAGGAATATTCAGATTCAGGAAACCTCTATGATACTGTCATCACTTGCAACCTGCTACCTTGCGTTACTCGTCGGATTACCCATCGAAGGTAATCTGATGGACGATACGGTACCGGTCTTGACCTATTCATTTGAAACAAAAGAGGATCTGGATTTTGATGATCAGCCTGACGACTGGTCTCGCCGCAAGGGGCCCGGATATCCGCAATACATTGACGTGAGCCTCGATCGGAAGCTGGGGCATTCCGGACAACAAAGTCTGCATTTCGCAGTCAACGGAGGGCATGCAACCGTCTATTCCCCTCCTGAAAAGATTGATGCTGATCACGCGTATTTATTTCGCGGTTACATCAAGACACAGCGATTAAAAAATGACGCGGCTCTTATTTCCATTTCGCTTTTGGACCATACACGCAGGCGCATTCAAAAGTATGTGAGTCGCCCGGTGACAGGCACCCATCAAGGCTGGGTGGAAGTGACCATTGGTCCGATGACGCCGAAACCAAATGTTCGATTTGTCGTAATCGGCTGCCATGTGGCTCACAACAAACAGAAAGATATTTCGGGGGATATCTGGTTTGATGATCTCTGGCTAGGCAGCTTGCCGCAACTGGATTTGTTGAACAATTATCATCGTCATTTTATCGATCATTCCGCAGAGATCCGAGTCAGTAGCCGCATTAGTGGTCTAAACCCCAAAAATAAATACCATCTCGATTTGGAATTAGTTGACAGCCAGGATCAAAAAGTAGCCAATTCTTCGCTGAAATTATTGACGAACCCGGAAGATGCCAAAACTGTTGTTGATAGCCGCTTGCTGGAAGGCAATAAGCACACCGAAGTCTGGCGACTAAAGCCTATGGAATACGGTTTCTATGAAGTCAGGTCAAAATTGGTACGCGATCAGAAATCGATTTTGGCGAAGAAAACATCATTTGCAGTCATCGACCTGGTTACTCCCCGACCTGTAGGAGAATTTGGCTGGACGATCGATCAGGAAAATGAAGAACTACCCATTAATGAGTTGCCGGATATTGCTGCACAGGCTGGAATCAACTGGATGAAATATCCTTTGTGGAATGTGATGTCCACTGGGGATATCCACCGACCCAGCCAGCTTGCAGAAATGCTGGATCAATGTTCGAACAGGGGAATTACCCCGATCGGGTTATTAAATCATCCTCCCCAAAAATTGCGGTCTCAATTTGCAAAAGACTGGGAGGGTGTCAGCGGTATTTTCACAATGCCTCCCAGCTTCTGGGCATCTTCACTGGAAGAAGTATTTGCCCGTTACACATCGCTGGTTAATTACTGGCAACTGGGCAGCGACGAGGATTCGAGTTTCATTGGTATGCGGAATCTGAATCAAACGCTTAGCAAAGTGAAAACTCAACTCGATTTAATTGGCCGGGATACCCATGTCGGAATTCATTGGAATTGGAAGACACCTCTGCCAGCGAAGAGCCCGTCGTACACTTTTATGTCTATTAATAACAAAGAGCAGTTGTCGATTGAAGATCTGGAACGCCAACTTCAGATTGCCAAAGCAACGCCAAGAATCAGTCCGATCTGGGTGACATTAACACCACTTCCTAAAGATGGTTATTTACCTGAAGAGCGGGGAGTTGATCTGGCAAAGCGAATGGTGACAGCGAAGTATATGGGGGCAGATGGTATTTTTGCATCGTCTATCTTTAATGAGCAACATGGACTTCTGAATCAGAATGGTTCTCCGACCCTTCTGTTTCTACCCTGGCGGACAGTGGCATTGGCGCTGCAAGGTTCAAAATATATTGGCGCCTTCAATTTGCCCAATAAAAGCGTGAATCATGTATTTACGAGAGACGAGGAAGCCATTTTGTTTGTCTGGAATCACGAACCGACAAACGAAGTGGTCTACCTGGGAGAAGACGTGTATGCGACAGATGTCTGGGGGAGACGAATTAGTCTGGAGCGGGATTCCGAGACGCGACGTCATATTCTTCCTGTGTCTCCCTCTCCGATCATCGTGCGGAAATGCAATAGAGAGATTGCTCATTGGAGAATGGCTACTCAGTTTGAGACAGGGAAATCAAAAAGTGAATATGGAGGCCACGTTGATGCGATCATCGGAAAAAATGCGTTTTCGCAGAGTATACGTGGTAAAGCGACTTTAAACGTGCCCAAAGGCTGGGAAACAGAACCACGAGAATGGGAGTTTAATGCGGCGGCGGGCGAAAATTATCGTCTGGAGACGTTTATGACACTGCCTTCCAATGCGAGTCTGGGGAAAAAAGATGTATCGATCGATTTCGAAATCTTTGCAGAACGCAAGTATTCGCTCCGCGTCCATAGACCCTATCATGTGGGGTTGGGAGACATTGTGTTTAAGGTGAATGACAGAAAGCTCGAAGGCAATCTGCTGGAAGTCGAGCAGATTATTGTCAACAATACATCACCTCTCGAAACGCTTCAGTTTCGTTGCAGTCTGTTTGTTCCCAGCATGAAACGTTTACAGCGGTTTATCACAGAACTCAGAAATGGTCAGGATCGTAAACTGTATTATTTACCGAATGCCGAATCTTTGAAAGGAAAGGAACTCTGGATTCGTGCGGAGCAGACGAACGGCCGTCGGATTTTAAATTATCGCTGGATCGTCGGCGAAGACTGGGGAACTCAAGATCCAAGTTCTCAAAAACAGATCAAAGTGCAAGATCCGGTCAAAGTCAAAGGTCAGGCAGTACGTTAGCAGCGACTTGTTTTGATTCTGGTTTCCGTCAGGCTGCCGGGAGCTCTTCGTCTTCCAGCTGATCTGTTTCTGGTGCAGGTTCTGTGCTGGAGTCTGATTCCTGTTTTGATTCCGTTTCCGCAGAGACCGCTGGCGGTGGTGTTTTTTGTTGCGGCCTGATGCGAAGCGTATCGCCCATCGGTAATTCGTCCAGATTTTTCAAGCCAAAGATTTCGAGGAATTTCCGTGTCGTTTCATAGAGAAAGGGACGTCCCAGCGAGTCATCTTTACCATTGATTCTAACCAGGCCTCGGTCCATTAATTGTTTGAGCATCTCGGAACTCTGGACCCCCCGAATCGACTCAATATCAGCGCGTGTGATGGGTTGGCGGTACACGACCATTGCCAGCGTTTCCATTGCCGGTGAAGAGAGCTTGAGCGCCGCCTGTCTTTGATGGAGTTTATTAAGCCAGAATGCATACTGCGGTTGGGTCATCATCTGATAACCGGTCGCAACGCGTTTAATGTGGAATGCCGAGTTGGTTGCAGTGAAACTCGCGTTGAGCTTATCAATGATTTCCGTTGCCTCGGCAGCATTGGCCAGTGTTGCCAGTTGGGAAATTTTCCTTGTCGAGAGTGCGCTGTCAGCAACAAACAGCACCGCTTCTACTTTGGCCATCTTTAAGCTGCGTTTGGTTTCCACTTCCCCCTCAGCGGCAAACTGCAGAAGTTCCCGCTGTGTCTGGCGAATTAAAAAATTCCAACCAAAGGCAGCGGCATTCGCTTGCCTGCAGGGATGCTGACCGAGAGAGGAACCGGTATCCCGCGGGAGCCCCGGGTTACAATGTAAGAGCGAAGGACTGGAAAACATTCGTGGTTTACCGAACCGTAAAGTTTTGTGTGTAGGTTGCCACTTTCTGACTGATTTCGTCTTCCACAGTCAATTTCATGACGTGGGGTCCCAAGGAAATATTGCGTGGTATTTCGAATTTATAGCTGTGGAAGTAATCTTTGCGAACGTTTCGACAGAGGTCTTCAGTTGTATCGAAGGGGATTTCTGCAACCAGGTCTCCATTTGAACCTGCTTTGAAAATTTGCACTTTGGATTTTAACAGTGTGCGATACGTGCCATCCGCGGTCAGTTCGCTGGTGAAGTTTTCGATTTCAGAATAAACCAGTACCGGACGGCCGGGCGTGTATTCATCGCGTTCGAAGCGTTCGTAACTTCCAAAGCTTTTAATCTTGTGGCAGAAGGCAACGTTTTTCAGTTTGAGATTGGCATTTTCCTGCAGGCGGGCAGTTGCCTGTCTCAATTGTGCCACTGTTTGTGTGGCACGGTCTGCCTGATCCGGGATTGCTTCACGGTCGAAGTAGTTCGCCACAGCCCAGAAGGTTTGCTGCCAGAATTCCTGGTCGGCAGGATCAATTCCGGGGATTGCTTCCAGTGCGCGTTCGTGTTGACCGGCCATCAGGTACAACATCCTGAGATACACGTGCCGTTCGATAAAGTTTTGTTTCTCTTCGGGCGTCGATCCTGTTTGTAATTGCGAAATCTCTGCTTCCGCCATAGCGATGAGTTGCCCGAGTTGATCTGTCGATGAATAATTTGCTAATTCTGCGGGATTGATGGTGGGCGCTGTATTCAGATTGGCAGGTTCTTGAACTGCAGTCTGTAACTGTGGATTTGTGGCTTCAAATGCCTGCGGGACCCCTTCCTGTTGACCGATAAACGCCGTGCTCGTGCGTGAAATACCATTCTGTAACGCAGAGGTTCCATGCTGGAACGCGGAAGACAGCTTCTTTTTTACTGTCCCTACAACAGGGATATGATTGAGTCCATGACTGATTGTCTCTGAGGTGGAATAGGCTTGTGGTTGTGTCGGGTTAATGGCAGGTAGACCTGTTGTAGAATTCGTGCTGACTGCTTCCAGGTTTCCCAGTCTCACCGGGTTGGTCGCGGCGTGCATTTGAATATTGTCGGGAGACAATTGACCGGGAGGCTGCTGTGCTTGAACGCTGGTCTGTACTACCTGCGATTGCAGGTCTCCTGGTTGAGTGTGTCCTAATCCCGGAAGCGCTACAGGGGGAGACTGCTTAGGATTATAGTCTACCAGTTGTTCCTCGCGCTGTTGCTCCAGACTATTGACCATTCTCCGAGTACGGAGAATATTCTTGATCATATCAGGATCCACGCCTTTGAAGCTGCTCAAATACTGTGCGCGTTCCTGTGGAGAAGCATCCTTTAGTTCCTCGTTGATATAGGCCAGAAGTTCAACGTTATGCGTAGTGACTTTGCCCGGTTTGCCTTTGGATGTTGTCGCTTTATTTTTCTTTGAGTTGTCAGCATTGTTTTTAGAGGAATCGTCGGCTGCTAAGGCTGCTGTTTCATCTTTTAACGTTTTCTTTTTTGAAGCAGACTTTTTTCCCCAGTTCCAAGGCGCAGCGGGGGCTTTCCAGGCCATCGTTTGTTGGTCTGGTGTTGAAGCACATCCACTTATCAAGAATAAAATGAGAACAGCAGGGAGTACCGTGCTGGGCCGGTATTGTTTCATTAGATTGCCCGGATCATAGGGGTAAGGGGCTCAATTAATTAGGAGCACAATGTCTGTGACGACCATTGAATCAGGTAAAGGGGATGCATGAATCAGCAGAAAACTGACGCATACATAAGTAAATGATGTGATAGGAGACTGGTTTTTTATGAGAAATTCCAAAATGAAGCAAGATCGATTCAAGTTCCCGGTGATCTGAATCGCGCGACTGACGGGATTCTGACAATTTAGGGTCGATGAGAGAGAAATTCGCGGAAATGTGAATTGTCGTAAGTGTTGTTTTCAAAAGTGGTTATGGATGGGGTGTCTCTGGTTTACTTCTCGGTTTCTTTTTTTGCCCGTACCTTAAAAAAGTTTCCGCCTTTCAATTTCAAGTCATCGGTACCCCAGGCGATGGCTTTGTCCTGTCTGGCGAGTAGTGGAATGTGTTTTGAGCAGTGAATGTAAGCCTCTTCGACTTCCACCACGACCCAGCGTTCCGGCTTTTTCCCATCTTCGGTCGAGATGTCAGCCTTGATTTCTTGTGGTGTCTCGTCTGCTGCCAGGAATTCAGAGTTCTCAACGATGTGGGCAGTACCATTGATGTGCAGACCAATGGTCGTTTTGAAGAAATCGAGAAACATCAAGCCGATATGTGGATTCTCCGAAATATTACCGAGTGAGGCTAAGACTCCATTTCCACGGTATTCCGGATAGGCCAGCATTTTTTCATTGAGAACCCGTACAAAACCGGGGAGACCGGCGCGGAATGAGCTGTCGCATTCACCTTGGGAGTCGGAGGTCGCAATAAACAGCAGTTCCTGTCCCTGGATAAACTCCTGCATCCGCGGATTCAGGTAGTCGATCATCTGCCGATCATAAAAACTCTTGGCTCGTTTTTGGGTTCCGTAACGTTCTTGAAGCTTTCGCTCTCCTTCGGAGCCGAAGCAGGATCCCTGATCTTCCATTACGTCATCCAAACTTTCCGGGTTTGATCCAGACTCGCGGGCGCTGCCAAGGCGGGTTTATGGTAAGTTCCAGTTGCTGTCAAACAGCTCTGCCCAGACGGTCTTATTTTCGAATGTTCCTGAATCCGTCTTCTTAAATTGAATGATGGCGATGTCTCCCAATTTGGGGAAGAGCCATGAATTGGAAGCAAGAAAATCTTTTTCATGCAGCGTGTGTCCGGAATTAATCACCACGTATCGATTCGGATTCAATGGATTCGGATAGATCAGGACCACGCCATGAGTTTTTGTATCATAGCTTTTTCCGTTAACGGTAATTTGATCTTTGGTCCATTGAACAGGCAGATCTTCAATGACTTTGGCAATCAGTGAATTGGAGCCCGGATCTCCGAACAGAATCAGATTTTTATCGGCGATGGTCTGGTCGTTGACTTCGTTGTCGTTGATCACAGGCACTTTCGCTCTCAGCCATTTATCAAATTCTTTTTCAAACAGAGCCAGAACCGATTGCGACCATTCATTGAGTTCCGCGTTCCAGGGCTTGCCAGTGCCTTTCACGCAGACGAAGGGGAGTGTGAACGCATCATCAATCGGGCCTTGCAGATTATGGCGTTTTTTTTGTTCCGGATTGTCAATGAATGATTTGGAGTCTTCGTATTTGAGAACGTCCCAACCACTATTGCTTCTCACATAATACACCTGTGGCAGCAGTCCGTCGGCGGCAGATTCGAGTGGGAGCAGGGTTCCATCGAGTTCGACTTTGGGCGCGACGTTCCGGGCAATGGAGAGGGCATTTACATTTTCAGTCGTCAGTTGCAGGTTGCCAGATTCTTCATCGATGCCACCTTCCACAAGCGTAGGCTCATAGATTTCGTCGAGTTCTTCGATGGTCAGCCATTCGCACTTATTGAATTTTGGAGTATAGGTGATAAAGCGAATTTGTTTTTTCCCAGGCCAGTCAGGACGACCCTGTTTGGAATGATTCAGCAAGTCAACCAGGTAATCCTGATAGGCGGGCATTCGGGACTGATGTGTTGCTTCCGGGCTGATATATAGCGTGATGTCGATATCGTTTGCTTTGGCTTTTTCAACCATTCTGGTGCTGGAAACTAATTGTTTGTCTTTTCCTCCGCCGTAGGTTACGACGGGGACGTTGGCTGCGTTCAAGGCATAGTCAATCGAGTCATAGATATGCAGCGTTTTGTGTTGGTAATGCGGAAGTTTTTCTTTGTGGTTTTGATACTGATAAAAGTCGACAAATCCGGCACCCGGGCCGACGCCGCACCAGAGTGAAGGGTAATGCAAACCCAGATGCCAGGCTCCCGCGCCGCCCATAGAGAAGCCACGCAGGGTAATGCGTTTCTTGTCGATCAGGTAGCGTTTTTTTACATCGTCAATTGCTTCGTGCACATCGACTTCGCCGCTCCATCGCCAGCCATTATCGGTACGGCCAAAGGGTTCCAGGTGTAACCATTCATGACCTTCACGCGGTCCTCTGCGATTCGGATGCGCGATGAAAAATACTTCATTGCGTTTTCCGCCTCGGCCGTGCAGTTCGACATGGAGAGGCCAGCGTCGATTTGTTTTCTGATAGAAGGCTGCCGGGATGGTTAAAGCATAAGGCTGGACGGAACCATCAATTTTTGAATAGTAGCCAAAGATGACGTTCCCGGTTTGTTGTGTCCATTCCGGTTTCCCTGCTTGAAGTTGCTGGGCTCGTTTCAGGCCTGTTTCGAGAACCTGAAACGTGTCTTTAACATATTGAGGTTTATAAAACTCATTGTGTTTTAAGATCCACTCTGCCGCCTTGGCGTAAACTTCAACATCGGCCAGTAGCGATTGCTTGATCTTTTTGTTCTGCTTTAACGCGGCGATTTGATTCTGGAGATCTTTGAGCTGACTTTCCAGCTTTGCGCGGTCTGCGGGAGTCGGCTTTTGTGCCTCCAGTTGTGACACGTTCAAACAAAACGAGGCTAACAGAAAGAGGACAAATACAAGCGGGGCACAAAAGAGGCGATTCATGATGGCATCCTGAATATGACAATGAGAATTTCTGTACGAAACAAAACGGCAAACGACGGCCGGCCCGAATTGATGTTTTCTGTAGTGTAGTCCGAAAGGTCATAACGCATCGTCGGGTTCGCGACAGCTTTTTGAAACCACTAGAGCGCATGCCTCTTAACCATAGCGTCTCTCATTCTATTATACCCGTTCCCAATAACGCTAGAGACGCGACAGTAAACCCGGATACAGGTTAGGATAACATTATAACGGCTTGAAATGCCAGACAAGAGGTACAATGATCACGGTGAGTATCCAGACGATCAAAGACAGTGGGCCTCCGATGCGGAAGTAGTCACCATATTTATATCCACCAGGGCCGTAGACCATCATATTGGTCTGATAACCGATGGGGGTCGCAAAGCAGGCTGCTGCAGAAATCATGACGGTGATCACGAAAGGCATTAAATCGACATTTAATCTTGCAGCGGCAGCGACAGCAATCGGGAAAATCAGAGTCGCTGTTGCTTTAGCTGTAATTAAATTTGTAAAGATCAAGGTGATGAAAGATAAGATCGCCAACACAATTAAGGGGTCGTCGTTTGCCATCCCGATGAAAGCGGCTGCAATCAGTTTAGCGGCTCCGGAATGATCTATCGCACGGCCAATTCCCAGGCCCGCTGCAATCGTGATCAGCACACCCCAGTCGATGGAGCGTTTGGCTTCGGTGGCGCTGCAGCAACGGGTGGCGGTCATCAGGGCGGCTGCCACCATGGCCGCAACGATCATTTGGACATTCCCGATTGCCACCATCAAAATCATTGCCAGTAAAATCGTACGGGCAATCCAGGCACGTTCATGTCGCGGGGGCGTGGAATCTTCCACCTGACTGACCAGGAAAAATTCCCGCGAATTTCTCTGCTGGTCAATAAATGAGGGATGCGCTTCGATCAGCAGTGTGTCGCCGCGTTGCAGTTCGATATCACCAATTTTCTTATTGATGCGTTGCCCATTGCGGGCCACAGCAATCACGGCGGCATTATAATTCGAGCGAAACTTTGCCGTGCGAATTGACATGTTGATAAAACGAAAACTATCAGAAACGACGGCTTCGATCAGGCAGCGTTCCGAACGGGGGCCGGAGAGTTTAAACAGTTGATCGGTGGCCGGTTTGAGTCCGGGGATTTTTTGCAGATCGATTACGGATTCCACAACACCGACAAACACGAGCTGATCATTGGCAGCCAGTCGTTCGTTGGAAGAAACCGCGGCAATCACATTTTCCTGGCGATCAATTTCCATCAGATACATGCCCGGCAGGTGACGCAAGCCGGCCTGCTCGATTGTTTTTCCGATCAGCGGGCAGCCCGCTTCGACAATCATCTCCACGGTATATTCCCGCGGGTCATCCATGGGGGTGATTGCCGGTTTTCTTTCGGGCAATAACCAGCGTGAAAACACTAATAAATAAATCAGGCCGACAAGCATGATGGGGATACCGACCCAGGCAATTTCAAACATGGATAAGCCGGGATGGTTATCATGACTTTGTAGTAATCCGTTTACGACCAGGGTCGTACTGGTACCGACCAGGGTACACAAGCCTCCCAGGATGGCGGAATAGCTTAAGGGCAGCATCAGGTGTGAAACGGAAATACGCATTTTTTTGGCCCAATCGGAAATGATGGGCATCATCATGGCGACGACAGGTGTGTTATTGAGAAACGCGCTTAATACCGCTGAAGGTAACATCACGCGGGCTTGTGCGTCGGTAAGGGAAGTCGGGCGACCGAGGAGCTGCTGTCCCGCGAAAGCCACTCCGCCCGTTTGTCGAATGCCTTCACTTACCACAAACAGAAACGCAACCGCGATTAAGCCTTCATTGGCAAAACCTTCGATTGCTTCGCCTGCGGAAATCACACCGGTGATGACCAGTATGGTGAGGCCTCCCATCAGAATTGTATCAGCGCCGGCACGCAGGAACGTAAGCGAGCCGATGACTCCTCCCAATACCAGGAACGTTACTACAATTTGCCAGTCCATGTTGGTCTATTATTCAAAAACTAAAGGAAGATGGATCATCAATGAAGGTAAGAGGATTATTCGAAATCCCTTCTATTGATTGATCGCGAGTTCATCCAGAATTTTAATCAAGCCTGGATGCAAAGGACCGTTTGTTACGATGACTCCCTGATTATTGGTCAGTTCATAGCCTTGGTTAAATTCCAGTGGTTTGCCATTGATGTCCGTCACCGTGCCACCTGCTTCTTCCACCAGCAGGACTCCGGCCGCATGGTCCCAGATTTTTTCTCGATAACCGGCGCGCGTCGGTAGCCGCATATAAATATCTGCGTCGCCTTGCGCGACAACCGCGTATTTGGCCTGACTGTCGAGCCGCCTTGGTTCTTTTTGGATTCCCAGCTTCTCTGCCACCTGCTGTGAATGGCCGTGTGAGCTGTGTCCCGATTCCACCGATTCACAAAACCGCGATTGCGAAAAATCGCCAGTGGTCGTGACGCGAATCGGAATCGCTGCCTGCTCCTGATCCAGGGGAATCGCGAATGCCCCCTGATCCGCGACAGAGTAATAAAGCGTGCCTTTGACTGATTCCTCAGCCGGGAATGGTAAGTTCGGGCAGCCTAAAACTCCGACTGCAATTTTTCCGTCAACAATTAATGCGAGAGAAACCGCGTACTGTTCCTTGCGTAAAAATCCTTTGGTTCCATCGATGGGGTCCAGGGTCCAGAAGCGGCTGCTGTATTCTTTCGCGCCCCCTCGATCAATCCAGCGACACGCATTTTCGGCATTGGATTCCGAGATGCCGGCAGAACTAAGCTCTGAAACGATCTGCTCCAGAAACGCCTGGTTTTCTGTCTGGCGTAACTCGGCAGCATCTTCTTCGCCGATGATCGGGTCTTCCGGAAACGCGGCGGAAATTGCCCGGCAGATGACTGCCTGACTGCTAAAATCAGCAACGGTAACCGGACTTTTGTCTTTTTTCTCCAGCACTTCATCTGTAATTGCTGCTTGTACCGAGCGGCAAATCAGGGAAGCCTGCTTGACTGCTGAGAGCGCTACCTGTAATTCGTGTTGAAATGGTGTTGTCATAATTTTGCATCATTTAAGTGAGCTGGTATTACATCCGTTTTCAAGATTTCTTAATGATGCGGAGCTGGTTTTTTCCAGAATCATGTCAATTCATGATTGAGGCAATTCCAGACCGTCACGAGGAACTCTTTAAAAGACAGGTCACAGGGGCAGTGTCACAGGTTCATTTTTTTCACAACTTTGAGCGACGGCTTCTGTAAATTTCATGTATTCCACTCCTGTGGCGAAGTCAGTGAAGTGGACGATTTCCTGTCCTCGGATTGCTCCGATAAACTCCGCTTCCACGCGCCAGTCTCCCTGTTCTTCTGGCGGAACCTGGATTTCTTTCATGTGGTCTTCACCCAGATGCCCGACAAATATTTTTTCTTCCGGAGTGAAATGAACTTTAATGGTTCCGTGGTCGCCGTATAAGTGGATCTGCAGTCCAGGGCCAAACAAAATCGAACCACTTAAATGGTAGATCGCATTCGCGCCTCCCTGTAGCCTGGTAACGACTTGCAGGCTTTCAGGGATTGTGACATCAGCATTGCCTTGACCATGTGCTGCGGGGCGTTGTGGTTCAAAGATGGAAGCTTGTGCAAAGACTCTTTCAGTGGGAGGCACCCAGCGGCTTAAAGTCTCGTGTAAGATCCCCAAGGTCAGGACATTATTCCCGCTGATTTCCTGATCCTGCCGCCAATGCAATTTTTGACTGTAGTCCCAGAATGTGTCGTCGGCTCCGAGCACAATGACTTCACGCAGGTTTCCCAGATATTTTTGCGAAATCAGTTTGATGACTTCGTGATTGTATTTTAGTCCAAAGGGGCTGGGGACGATCTGGGCAATCAGGTCCGGACGGGCCTGAGAGACTTTCAGCATCTTTTGTGCTTCGGCCAGATTGCGTGCCATTCTTGCTTCGGTCAGGACATGCTTGCCTGCTTCCAACGCCATGCACGTGATCTCACAGTGCAGGTTGGGCCACGTTCCGATCATGACCGCATCGATTTCAGGGTCTTCAACCAACTCTTGCCAATGAGTATAGGTTTGTGGAATTCCATATTTTCGGGCGACTTTTTCTGTCGAAGCAGGAGTGGAGTTCACGACACCCACAATTTCGACATCTTCGAGAGCTTGAAATCCCGGAATATGGCGACTTTTCGTATTTGCCCCTGCGCCAATTATTCCAATCCGAATCGTTTTTTTACCCATTAGTGTACTTAGTCCCGATAATCCAAGATGCTTTTTTCAGGTGGAAAGGTTCTATCCAGTCAAAAGCGATTTTTTGCTGATAACCTGTCTGTTTCATCGTATCCGACGATTCTAACGAGCAGATTTCGGGAGGACCATTCACACAAAACAAACAATTAGAGGTTCCCCAAATTCTCATTGGAAAAGTTTCGTTTTGTGCCTGATTTGTCCAGATCAACAGCCGCAGGTACTGTGTTTGTGTTTACTAGGCTGCTGCTTTTTGGCGTGGCTCTGACGGGATGTGGCTTAAAATGGATTCGGCCGCCTGAGCAGAGGCACCAGGAATCACCGTCTCATTATACAGCGAAACGAGTTTATTTCGAGCCCGGTTCAGAGAAAGCGGGGTACAGAGCCAGTCACTCAGAATCGTGTTGATTTTCGCGATATCTTTTTCCGGAGATCCAACCGAAGGAAATTCAGGAAATAATTCCCTGTCAGCAATCAGGTTGGGCAGCGACATGTACTTGCAGGTAATAAATAAGTGAGCCATAAAGAACATTCCCCAGTGACTGCGGTACATCACAACGGCGGGGGTTTTTCTCGCCAGTAATTCCAGGCTGACAGAACCTGAAACCATCAGGCAACAATCCGCTGCTTCAATAATTTCCGAAGTTTTTTTCAGATGAAATTGGATTGGAAGATGGGTGGCCTCTTGCTGCTGCATAAATTTTTTACAGAGTTCAAGATGCGCTTCTTGATAGCAGGCGACAGGAAATGAGGTGTTGGGAAACTGCTGTGATAGTTGACGAATAATTTGCAGCATGACGGGAAAGTTACGGGTGACTTCGCTCGTTCGAGAGCCCGGCAAGATGCCGAGGATTTTTTCCCCGGACTGCGAGAGTTCGTCCAAGCGACTCTGATCAAGGGGCTTGGAAGCCACTTCATCAAAAAAGGGGTGGCCGATATAATCAACTTTGACGCCACGCGATTCATACCATTGTTTTTCGAACTTTAAACCGGAGAGCACATAATCAATGTTTTTGCGAACGCGTCGAATTCTCCACGGAGCCCAGGCCCAGAGTTGGGGAGGCAAATAGTAAAACACGGGGATGCCAAGCGCCTTTGCTTTTTTGGCAACCCACCAGTTAAAGCCGGGAAAATCAACCAGGACCACAGCGTCAGGACGTTCTGTTTCGAGGTACTGGCCGGCCTGTTTGATCAGTTGGATGAATTTAAAAATCAATGGTAATACGCTGAAGATTCCCATCACGGCATAATCTGTCAGTCGGACTTCCAGGTGACAACCTGCGTCTTGCATTTCCGGTCCTCCGAATGCAGAGAAGCGGGCCTGCGGGCAGCGATTGCGAATTTCGTGAATGAGGTGGGCTGTATGCTGGTCACCGCTGGGTTCGCCCACAGAAAAAAACAGGTGCATCAGAATATCCTATCCAGCTTTTCAATCGGTTCATAAAGAGAAACGAATCTCGACACGTTATGAAATCACTGGCGTGGAGCAACAGCGACTTTCTCCGTCGAAATGATTTCAAAAACTGCGTAAAGTTATGCGGAAGAACCGTTTTTGGTCAAGCCCATTTTTGAACGAAAAGCATTTGTGGCGCGGGTGGGCGCAGGCAGCATCAGCCATGCAAAAAGCTCCCTGAGAAAGTGCTTTCAGGGAGCTTGATCGTATACGATATTAGATATTGCTGTCCGCAACGCGTGCGCGGGGAAGTGTTGCAGACTCAACAGCGAGAAGGGGATTACCCTTCTGCAGCTGCAGGCTCAACTTCTTCAGCGGCAACTGATTCGACGATTTCCAGTCCGGGGACATTGATCGATTTGATGCGAACTGTTGTGTATTTCTGGCGGTGGCCCGTATGCCGACGCGAATTCTTGCGGCGTCGCAATTTTTGAATTTCGAGCTTTTCGCCTTTCAGTTCGGGCTGAACGACTTCCCCTTCCACAGAGGCACCTTCAATTGTAGGGGCGCCAATGGAACTGGCTCCACCACCGTTGGCAAGCAGAACGCTGTCAAAAGTAATGGGATCACCTTCTTTTGCTGTAGCACGGTAGTCAATTGTCAGGATTTCTCCTTCCTGAATCGTATATTGACGGCTGCCATCTTCGATTACTACAAACATCCTCAAACCTTCTTTTCTTCTTACACTTTGATCAATAATTTACTGAAGTCGGATTTGTGAATCAAAGTCAATCCGATATATATTCAGAATCAATTGCGCAATGCTATTGATAGTAGCTAGTTAGACGCTCTTGGTTTCGTGTTTGTCCGTGCCAGGATGGTTTGCAAAGCGCAGAACCTGTGCTAATTACACGAATATCGAGCACGGCATTGTAAGGTGTCACTTTTGAAATTTCGAGTCAGAAACGACTAGAAATTCACTTCATTTCCAATATCGTCGTAACAACGCGCGATTAAATGCTCCGGTTCCACATCTGTACGAGCGTTAATTATGATCGAGGTTTTGGCAGATTCTTCCAGATTCGTAATGTCTTTGCGGCGTTTGTTATTCAGATAATTGGCCACATTTTCATGGACATTCAATACGATTCGGGCAATCTTTGTCTTGTTGACGGTGGTCATCAGCGTTCGCATGACTTCGATGGCCATGCTTTCAGCCGTTTTCACCTGGCCTGTACCACGGCATGACGGACAGTCTTCATACATGCTTCTTCGAAGCGAGGGACGAATTCTCTGTCGCGTCATTTCAATCAAGCCGAAGGGGCTGATTCTCAGGACCTTGGTCCGGGCGCGATCTCGTCTGACAAGTTCGCGTAATCTGCGTTCTACCGAGCGGCGATGTTTCTCTTCCCGCATGTCGATAAAGTCGATCACAATCACGCCTCCCAGGTCCCGGAGTCTGATTTGACGACTGATTTCTTCTGCCGCTTTCATATTTACTTTGAAAGCAGTTTTTTCCGCGTTGTCATCTGCACGATAATTGCCACTGTTGACATCAATCGCGACCAGGGCTTCTGTCTGGTCAATGACGATCGATCCGCCGCCTTTCATGGGGACGTGTCGGTTTTGAATACTACAGATTTCATCATCGAGATTACTGTTGTAAAAAATCGGATCATTGCCGGTATAATGTTTGATCCGGTTGACGTGCTTGGGAAGCACGACTTTCATGAAGTCTCTGGCTCTTTGGTATGCTGTCACTTCGTCGATATAAAGTGTATCAATTTCATTATTATAGATATCTCGGATCGTGCGAATCATCATGTCGCTTTCCGAGTAGATCTCGACTGGCGCAGGCAACTTTTTGATGCGCCCCACGATTGTTTCCCAGAGGCGGAGCAGGTAGTTCAAATCGCGCTTGAGATCTTCTGCAGACCGGTCAATACCCGCGGTCCGAACAATGAATCCGAGTCCGGGAGGCGGGGCTAATACGGTGAGGATGGCTCGTAATTGTCGTCGGACATCTTCGTCCGTAATTTTACGGCTGATGCCTACGCGCTGCAGTCCGGGCATAATCACCAGGTAGCGTCCAGGGATACTGATATAGGTCGACAGCGTCGGTCCTTTGTTTCCAAGTCCTTCTTTGATGACCTGTACCAGGACTTCACTACCGCGTTTCAGAATTTCCTGGATGGGTGGCTTATTGGCGACACTCCGCTCATTCACACGGCGACCTTTGGGATTTTTCCCTTGTGATGCTTTGCCGTTTTTATCATCTTTTTCGAGATGTTTGTAGTATTGGTGTTCGATGTCACTGACATGTAAGAAGCCATTACGGCCGACACCAAAATCAACGAAAGCAGCCTGGATGCTAGGCTCGATATTGACCACTCTTCCCTTGTAGATATTACCTACGAGGTTTTCGAGACTGTTTCGTTCTACATAAAGTTCTTCTAGAATGCCATCTTCTACAATGGCGATTCTGCTTTCCTCCGGTTGGAGGACATTAATCAGCATTTCCTTTTTCATGGAATACCCTTTGTCGTGTTACACGACGAATGATGTATTCCCCATCAGTCGCTGGATAGACGGACTTTCTATACACATAGATTGCATCTTTGCCATAGTGGTGTCAGTCTGAAGTCTGCCACCTGGATGGATCATCCGGGGAGCGGCAGGTCTCTTTGAAAGTGTTGTCCTGCTTCGAGTAGAAGCCGGGCAAACACAATCAATGAGTGTTTCCTTAATGCGACTCATGAGTCGAACCATTTCCTGTGCGATGTCTCGGAGGATATTGGATCCAGTTAGGGTTGGTTTTACTCTGCTTGTATCATCGGCAGGATCACAGGTAACGGGGTGCAAATCGAAGAGCTGCACATTACTACTGAGAAACTGATGTGAAAAACAGGCCGTCCCAATGGATTCGAAGATCCCTCGTTGACTCTGAAAACGCAAAATAAAAGCTGCAGCAGACCACCCTGAGTCAGCACAAGCTGACTTAGGAACGAGTTGTTGTATGGGGTCAGGCAGTTTATTCATGCGGTTATTGTTGTGAAGAGAATGAAAGCAGGAAGGTCAAACTTGCTGGATACGATTTACCCGGCTTGTCTACAGAACTCCTAATGCTTTCCCATGTTCTATTCACACACTGTCGATTTCAGGGCCAGGAAATGATTTTACAAACCATTTCGTCTTGATTGAATTAGTTCTTACTCGATCCACTCACCGCCGAGGCAATGTGGATGTCAGTTGGTTCATTTCAAAATGGATTGAACCAACTACAAAATGTAAATGTTAAGTTGCGGTGATTAATACAAATTTGGATAATCGATATTAACCAGATAATGGATGTGTACTGGCTGCCTGAGGTCAAAAAGAACACTCTGTTTTATCAACTTTGGGTTACAGAGGCAGTTCTTCATCAAACAGGTCAGGACAGATTTTATACAGTTCTCCTCGTAAATAACTTTCTACGTCACGGGCAACGTCGATTGTCATCGCATGTGCGGTGATTTCTTCTGCCCGCGCTATAGTTAGATGTCTGATTACTTCTTTGACTTCCGGGATTGCCAGTGGTGTGGCACTGATCTGTCGAATTCCCAAGCCAACCAATAAGGGAATTGACTTCAGATCAGAACTCATTTGACCACAAACTGTGACCGGGATATTTTTCTTTTTAGCTGCTTCGACAACCATCTTAATGAGCCTTAAAATCGAAGGATCCGATGAGTTGTACAACGACGATACCGCAGGATCAGACCGATCCACGGCTAGAGTATACTGAATTAAATCATTTGTCCCAATGGAGAAAAAGTCAACTTCCTCAGCAAACTCTTCAGCCAGAAGTGCCGCAGCCGGGACTTCTACCATCATTCCAATCGGAATATTCGGATTGAAATCCACTCCTCGTTCTTCGAGGTCCTCCAGAACGTCGCCCACAATCATTTTGGCCTGGCGCCATTCTAACAGCGTCGAAATGAGGGGGAACATAATGCGTACATCACCGTGTACTGCAGCACGAAAGATTGCGCGAAGCTGGGTTTTAAATAGAGGCAGGTCACGCAGGCTCAGGCGAAGACTCCGCAGTCCCAGTGCCGGGTTCATCCCCTCTTTAGCTAAATGCCTATAGCCTCTGGGGATCTTATCGGCTCCCAGGTCGAGAGTTCGGATGACAATCGGTCGGTTCTGGGCCGCTTGTACCACGCGACAGTAAGCGTCATAGTGAACTTGTTCAGTAGGTTCTGTGTTGGATTGGAGGTAGAGAAATTCCGTTCGATAGAGTCCGATTCCATCAGCGCCGCGCTCTGTGCAGTGTTCGACTTCATTGGGGAACTCAATGTTACCCATGACGTGGATTCGAATGCCATCTTTTGTTTCCGAGCGAATTTTTCGGCGGGAAGCCAGCCGGGCAGCCATCGATCGCTGGCGTTCGCCAGTATCTCTATATTTTTCAAGAGTCTCTTCATCCGGATCGATAATGACTTCGCCGTTATTGCCATCAACGATGACCATATCACCGCCGGAGATGTCTGAGAGAAACTCACCCAGGCCCACCACAGCGGGAATTTCGAGTGCCCCGGCGAGAATCGCAGTATGGCTGGTTCGGCCACCCACTTCTGTTGCAAAGCCCAGCACAAATTCCTTGGCAAGGCTGGCTGTTTCGCTGGGGGTCAAATTGTTGGCCAGAACAATAATTGGTGTCGTCAGATTAGAAAGTTCTTCGCGTTTTTCACCGAGTAACTGTTTCAGGAGCCTTTTTTCGAGGTCGATAATATCGCTGGCTCGTTCTGCCAGGTAATTATCACCCAGGTGTTGGACCAGCTTGGTGTATCGTCGAAAAACTCGACAGGATGCGTGTTCCGGCGAATAGCATTTTTCGCGAATTAAGGTTTCGATTTCTTCGCGAAGCCGGGGCGAGCTGACCATTTGCAAGTGCGCGGCAAAAATGGCTCCGTATTGTGTCCCGAGTTTATCTGAAGCAAGTCGTTCATTTTCGGCGATTTCTTCGCAGACGGCATCCAAGGCCGATTGGAGACGTGCGACCTCCGTTTCGATGGCATTCACGCTGACGAATTGTCGCGGAATGCGAAAGTCCTCGGTCCCCAGAATGAGCGCGGGGCCGAAATTAACTCCCGGAGAAACTGCAATTCCACGTTTAACAAGCATTCAATTAGAGCCTAGTATGGCGCTTTCCAACAGACAGGGGACTGATGGTGTGTAAACCACTCAGTCGGTGTGTACGGGGGTTATTTAGACAGCTCAGTCGTCTTCTTCGAATTTTTTATATCCTGATTCAAAAAACTGAACGATTTCTTCCATCAGTTTACTGGCATCATCTCCATTTGCATCCAGCACGAGTTCGGTCTCAGGCAATGCTTTTAGTTCCAGCAGGTCATAGACCTCTTTGGCATTTCCGCACTGATCTCCATTCGAGATTTTAAAATCGCAGGTATAATTACGGGCAATTCTAACGATCTCTGAAATCGGGCGAAGATGAAGCCCTTGCTTCATTTTGACAGTGACAATCTGGCGGCAAACAGATTCTTGCATGGCACAATTGATAACTACTCAAGTAACCTGAAAATCAAAGCACGTTTCATCCAGGAGCGGCGATGTTTTCAGTGAAATTTCGTAATTAGCCCTTTCCTCTTTGTTCAACCAGCAATGAGCCAGAGCAAAGCACATCTTCTGATTATCAGAATGAAGGTTCGGCTTTGATATCAAATGGAAGCTGAATTCGAACAGGGTTCTCCCTAACAAAATGCCTTGCTACTTAATCCAGCTGGTTACTATCGGCTTCGTTAAGTAGTTCAACAATATCTTCTACATTTTTCGACTGCCGGAGAAACTTACAGAAGTTTTGATTTCTGAGGTGGCGGGAAATGTTTTCCAGTCCGCGTAAGTGATCTCCTGGACGATCCAGAGGTGAAATCAGTAAAAATAAAATAAACACATCTTCACCGTCCAAGCTGGCGAAGTCGACTCCTTCCGAAGAAAGGGCAACTGCGGCGGTCAGGTTTTCAACTGAAGAATGTTTGGTATGAGGAACGGCAACGCCGTTTCCGATTCCCGTAGAGCCAAGCTCCTCGCGTTTCAGGATTGCGGAGACAATGCCTTCCTCATCTTCTGACGAAATGCTGCCTGCATTTTTAAGACCGGCAACCATCGTACGAATTGCTTCTTCTTTCGTTGTTACATTCAATTCCGGAATAATCGCATCCGAAACCACGAAGTCTGTTAACTTCATGTATTCTTTCCTTCTAACTACATCTGCAAAAAATCAGTGTCTGCGGTTAATACGCAGGACGTTGTTGTAAATTGTGACGGCTTGGAAAACTCGATTAGAGTGAATGTTTCCAGGCTGATCACACTATGCTTATCTTTTCGATGAGTTTTTGTCACGTCAGAAAACCATGTGACTGACGATCACAAATTACTCAGATTCCGCTTCGGCTTCTGCTTCCGCAATTCTATTTTCCACAATTTCATTCAGGGGAAGATCACGACGATGGTCCTGAATCTTTTGCTTGTATTTTTTGATTTGTTGTTCCATTTTACTTAGTGCGGAGTGAAAGTTTGGTTTGACTTCATCTCCTTCAGCATGGGAAACAAAATTATGTTTATGTTCTGCATCTACGAGAATTTCGACCCGGTTCTGATTTTGACCCTGATCGATCGTTACTTGAATTGCAGTTACCCTCTCGAAATATGTCAGTAACTTCTCAGACTTTTCAGCAATATAATCACGGAGACTATCGGAAACGCTACCATGACGACAAGTAATCGCAACTTGCACTGACTATTCTCCTGTTAAAAAAACACGGGGAAGTATATATATTTGTTGTTTATTATGAGTTCAGCAATAGACGATGCTAACAGATTCTAGCTGCCCAGGTCCAGCAATACCAGTCACTAATTCGCAAGCTTCAAATTCAAACCTCAGGACCTTTTCCTCTCCTGGTGGATTGGATCTGATTCTGGTAAAGCAAGGCGTGTGGCCGTATGTGCATGCGGAAGGGCTGGCCGACTTATCTTACACGTGCATATGAGCTGCCAATGTTGTGTCACATCGGTCGTATCATAAGAGAGACCAGACTTGTTTTTCTCAATTATCCAGGCTTTGTCATGAAAATTATCGAATGAAGTGCCTGCAGGGGAAGAACTTCTGGAATCTGCAATTATTAAGGAACGCTTTTTTTGAAATGAAGAAAAGCATAAGGATTCCCATATTCCATGGGTTAACCTGTGTCAGGTTCGTCAATATAATAGTAAGCTGTGGATAGCGAAACTCAGAGAACAAGTTCAGAATGTCGATTCTGATTGGAATTTGAGTCATATCTTACTTGAGTTGAGAGGTAAAAAAGTAGCAATGCCTACTTATGTGTATGAGGTAATCACCGCGGATGGTACTCCGGGCGAACGTTTTGAGGTCATTCAGAAAATGAGTGATCCGATTTTGACCACACATCCCGAAACGGGTGAGCCAGTAAAGAAAGTCATCACGGCGGCCTATTTTTCCGGTAAATGGTCTGATGCGCAGGCGAAGCGGACACTCAATGATGACAAGCGACTGGGGGAACTCGGATTCACCAAATATGTGAAATCATCAAAAGGGACTTATGAGAAAAGGGCCGGAGATGGTCCGGATCTGATCTCTGCGGATTAAACTGTGTTTGAGCGCCGTGTTTGAGTGCCGTGTTTGTACCGTTAAATGACCATCATTGTTTAAGCAGCCTGAGAGGCGATTCCATGAGAGTCCTGTCTGCTGAGGGAGATTTCTCTGATATGAAACTGCAGTTCGAATATTTCGTGTTCATGTTCATCATGGTTTGTGGACTTCATTCGCAGGGCTGGGCCGACACCCAAGCGGAACCAGCCCAGAAGAAATCAGTATATTCCAACGCGCACTGTGAAGGAACATACCCTCATCATTTACAGGGAGTCTGTATTGATGGTACAGGAAATATCTTCTGGAGCTTTACAACAGAGCTGGTCAAAACGAATGCCTTAGGTAAAGTTCTGGTGAAAATTCCGGTAGGAAACCATCATGGGGACCTCTGTTTTCAGGATGGGAAAATTTTTGTCGCTGTTAACTTTGGTGCATTTAATAATCCCCAGGGAAAATCAGATTCATGGGTTTATGTGTACGATGCGGAAAAACTGTTATTAATTGCCAAGCATCAGACTCCCGAAGTGATTTATGGAGCAGGGGGGATTGCGACCCATCAAGGCAAATTCATTGTGGTCGGCGGTCTTCCGAAAGGGATTAATGAGAATTACCTCTATGAATATGACGGGAACTTCAAATTCGTTAAAAAACATGTGCTGAAGAGTGGCTATACATTAATGGGAATTCAAACGGCTACGTTTGCGGATCATCAGTGGTGGTTTGGCTGCTATGGCAAAAAACTTGTGAAAGCAGACGCCAGCTTCAATTTCATCGCGAAATATGACATCGACTGCGGTCTGGGCGTGGAGCGCGTGACCGACAAACTGCTGTTAATCGGCCGTGGCGCGAAGGTCGGAAAGCGGAATACCGGCAGCGTATTTTTAGCAGAGCCCAGTGAAAAACTGGGATTTGTTATCCCAAAGTAGTCACTGCCAGTTCTGATTCCAGACGATCTGAACGAATCAGGCTCAAGCGATTAGCGACCTCCGCCTCCACTCTGCAAGTTAGAAGCAGCCAGCCCGAAGAGCGCGCCTTCCAGCAGATGGCGTTCAACAAAAGCAGCAATCGCTTCTGATTTAGTATATTGCAAGATCACGTAATCACCGGGTTGAATCAGAATTCGTTGGCTGGGATTGCGAACTGCTTCGTACAAGTCGACTTTAATGGGCACCTGGGTTCCATTCGGAAGCTGCCTCAGAATGATCGCGTTGCTGGCACTGATCGTCACATCCTGATTCAATGCAGAAGGCCCCCCTGTTGATTTTCCCGAGCCTCCGCTGCCACCCGCCTGGGCAATGGAAATGGCTCCCAGAATGTCCAGGTCATAATCGCGAGGCAGTGTGTATTGTCCGCCGCCCAGTAATCCGCCGGTATAGAAAATCTCGGTATCGCGTGATTCGATAAATACCACATCTCCGTCATGCAGGACATCGTTACTGTAGGCAGGCAGATTGATCACACGACCTGTCCCCCGTTTGGATCTACCAAGATTCAAATTACCAGCGCTGCTGCCGACAACATCATTGGCGTTTTCCTGGCGAATCACAAGCACACGGTAGGAGCGTGGTTTTTGCAGACTGATCAGAATTCGGTCGCGGCCTTCTCTCAGGATACTCTTCTCTGTGGTATATTTGCGGCGGATTGTTTCTTCGAGTTGTGTGAGTGTGAGCCCTCTGGCAAATATACTGCCGATCAACGGAAGTGAGATGGTCCCGTTTTCGCGGATGGGAATGGGGTAGCCGAGCGAGGGCGCGACTTCCTGTGTTTGAGGAAAATGTACGGGTGGCACATCTTTAAATTGGCCCAGGACGCCTTCGATATAGACGCCCAAAACATCTCCGGAGTCGAGCAGATAATGTGACGGCGCCGGTTGTCTCAGCAGCGAGAGGTCGATGGTTTCCTTTCCGGATCGCATTTCGGCCTTGTACTCAGTCGGGAGGTATTGTGCAGGAATACCCTTGATCGGGTGAATCGCAGCGCATCCGTTTAAGAGTACGGTCAACAACAGCACGCAGAGAATGTGCCACTTGGTTGAGGGCATTGATTTATGAAAATTCAGCATCCTGATCGAACCTCTTAATTCGATGATTGCGTTGTTGTATTGTTGCGACATGCTGTCGTAAATTTCCTTTGACCTGGTCTCGTTTAGGAAAATATTCTGTCTATGATTTCATTGACTTCGAATTAATATCTAGTTCCGTAAGGCTGACCAGCAGGAACGCGAGGCAAATGATATGGAGTACTTGTGTGATTTAATGACCTGTGGTAATCAGGCAGTGATTCGCTGTCGGGGAGCGGTGTATAAGGATACGACTGTAATGAGTACGGGGTTGGTGGAGGATCGTCATTAATATATGCAGGTGGCTGATGGCTCTTTGCCGTGGGAAAAGGAAGCTGTAGGTGTAGTGGAGGCTTCGGTGCTTCCAGCGGCGGCTGATTGCGAATTTGCTGTCGGGGCAATGCCGGCTGTGTTTGTGGTTGCTTCATTTGCGGAGCCGTTTGTAGTGGCTTCGGATAGCTCCGCTGCGGAATGGGACGCGCGGGTTGTTGCATTTGAGCTGCAGGTGGCGGCGGTAAGATCGCATTAGGTGTCTGTAGAGTCTGTTGTGGTTTGCTCATGGGCATGGTGGGGGCGTATTGAGGATTCGCCTGAGGCTCAATCATATTTTGGTAATCGTTCTGGTTTTCGTCCCAGTAATCTGCTTGCGGTTGATCCCAGCCTGCTAAAGGGTAGGGGGTCGCAATTTTATTATATTCGTTTCGTCCATCGGCCAGAGCATGTTCGGCCCCCAGTTTGTATCCCGTAAACCATTCCTGAATTTCCTGATAACCCGCTGGAGTACGATAATGGGCTGCCCAGTATTCTTCCGGAGGAACAGGGGGGACTTCCCCCGACTCTCCTAACGCAATATCGATGTAGGCCTGCCGATAACCATCGCGGAAGGTTTTGGATGGTTTCTCTTTACAGTTACATGCCAGGTCTTTTAATGATTTATTGGCGCACTTCCTGGCCGCATGTTTGACAACATACTTATCCAGATCCGTTTGATAACCCTCCAGCGAGCGATAAGGATGGGGAGAACATTTATCATGATGAAATAGAAAACACTTTTTGACACGGGAGGAGATGGGGTAGCACGTTTCTTGAGACCCACAGTCTGTGTTGGCGCAGCCCGGGAGTCCGATCAGAATGGATAGCAGAAATACACAGGACAGAAACAGAGATTCTGAGATCAATGTAATCTTATGATTGATGTCGTTTGGAATTTTAGAACCCACTATTTAACCACCGTGCGCAGATTGATTGTGAATCGATACGGATGATTTATCGGACTCGTTTTATTCCGCTGTGTACGATTTTTCCGCTCTTGCTGATTATAAGGGGTGGCAGGACAGATATAATCGTTTGATATTCAAGGATCGGATTAGTTGGTGTAACCGGCAGGCTTTGGCTACATTGCCCGCTTTGACTAAAGGGGGGATTAGGGAAGAGGCTGGCTCGCTGAGTGGCAGGATTTGCCGATGTGGGCTTGTAGGGACTTCTCTGAACTAGTGGAGTGTCATTTTTAAATATTGGGTTGATCGATATTACGAGAGTGCGACAACGGAGCACGTAAACAACACTCCCAACCCTCAATTTCTAGCTTGACAAAGCACTAGTCTGCTACGAAGTAGTCCTTTAAGAGCCTGAAGACCCGATTCGCACGCTTTTGAAACAGGGCTGGTTTTTTGACCCATCCCAGCGGAGAAATTCTGACCGAGATTTCAACGCGCGGTGTCGAAGCGCGATTATGGGAGTGGTCTTTTTTGATGACAGAACCAAATTCCACTTCCACTTCGACTGGTTTGCGGTCATCGATCTTCCCCCAAAAAGGGAGTAAGCCTGATTTGCCGAGACGCATTACGGCCCGATTTGTGTTGACTTCCGTGAGCTTGGCATCATTGTCGTTTACAAAGCCGCCCAGCTTATAAACGATAATGTCAGATGAGATGCAGGCGTTGAAGGTTTGTTCAAAAGTCATATCATCAAGAACCGACTCTTCCGACTGTTCGGGTGGGGGTGCGATTCCAGTGAGTAATTGTTGATTTGTTAAAGAGCAAACTCGGTTTCGGCCTGTTTCTTTTGCATGATACAAGGCTTTGTCTGCGCGGCGGAACAGGCTTTCTACGGAGTCTCCTGACTCGACCTCAGCAACTCCAAATGAAGCTGAAATCTGAGCTTTATTCATGCTGTCAAATTTCAAATTACTGATAGCCAACCTTAAACGATCTGCTTTTTTTACAGCATGCTCCAGATCTGTTTCAGGGCATATGATTACGAATTCTTCCCCGCCATAACGACCAACCAGTTCTCCGGAGTAAGTTTCATGCTGAAATAATCGTGCCATTTCAACCAGCACATCATCACCAATAGAATGGCCGTATGTGTCGTTGATATTTTTGAAATTGTCTGCATCAATAAACATGATGCTCAACGGTGCCGGATCCGGGCTTTTGTTGACCCGGGCCAGCATAATCGCCAATTGGGTTTCCAGCTCACCTCGATTGGCAACCGAGGTTAACGCGTCCATGCTCGCAGCCAGTTTGAGATCATTGAATTCTTGAGGCCGCTTCAAGCCACGAGACAGGTCCCGGAAGATTTCTGCAACACCAACCAGGTGCCCATCTTCACCGAACATGGGAACCGATTGAACTTCAATATTAATCAGACGGCCACCAGGACGCTCCAGCATGAATTCGGTAGTCATTGGTTTTCCATTAGCGATCACCCGGTTCATGGAGCATTCGGCAGTGGAAAGGCCGGTGCCTTCTTTATTCATTAAAGGCAGACTGTTGTTGGTCCAGGCTTCTCCCAGGATATCAATCGCATGGATCTCAGTCAGTTTTTCCAGACCCGGGCTGAACAGGACAAACTGAAAATCGGAATTGACAATATAAAAACCGTCATACAGGCTCTCAATCTGAAACAGATATGAGAAAATGTTGCTGATCAGATTTGCTTCCTGGGCTTCCTGTTCATTGAAGGGCTTAGGCTGGAAGCGTTTGTTGACATCCAGTAAGGCATCGTGGAACGCATCGGATTCATTTTGTTCCCAGCGTGAAAGCGCACAAACAATATTGCCATCAAATTGGGTTCCCGCGGCTTCCATCAGGATTGTCATGATTTCAGCATGTTTTTTCCCGGACCGATAAACCTGATCGGTTGCCAGGGAGTCATAAGCATCGGCAATGGCCAGGATGCGCGCTCCCTGATGGACATCACTGCCGATATATTGATAACCGTTGGTAGCACCACTGAAGTGGTAGCGTGTTTGTGATAAAATCGTCAAAACTTCATGGTCGGTGCGGCAAGCTTGCAGTACGTCCAGGCCGATGTTGTGGTAGGCCGACATCAGTTCGATTTCATCCGATGTCAGCTTGCCCGGCTTGAACAGGATGTGATCCGGAACACCAATTTTGCCAATGTCGTGTAATAAAGCGGCAATTTCCAGCCGTTTCAGATGAATTCCTTCCCAGCCTAAATTCGTTGCCATTCCTTTTGCCAGGAACGCGACACGTCGGGAGTGGCAGAGTGTGGATTCATCGCGCGCTTGTAATGCGGTCAGCAATTTGCGCAAGTGTTTTCGAGAGATGACCTGATCAATGTCGTCTGTTTCAGAAGACTCCAGTGAAAATTCTTCATACTCACTCGAAAGGGCGATCAGCTCCTTCAAGATGTGCGAAGAGCCCATGTTATAGCTGCCATGCACCGATTGCTGCTTCGGCATGGAATTACTATTTGCTATAAGAGGACTGTTCATCTTGCGACCTTAACGTGGGTACGAACATCGAGCGGAGCTCTGACGTGATTCACTTTGAAAAATGGTGATCTATTTCGTACCACAAAAAATATATTATTTATCGCAATGTCTTTATCTGGAAACGGGTTTGTTTCGAAAAATCGCAGGTTGATAGAGTCAGGGTGTTATTACTTTATCGCGTCAAAACAAAGACATAATTGCTGGGAGCATATTTAAAACATTGATGTCTGCATGATGTTGAAAATCCAACACCGTTCCTACATCAAAGCTGATAGACTATGTTTACACTAGGTCGAGAATGCAGGATGTCAAATTGCAACACTCTATAGGATCGCAGGAACATGATCCGCTATGCCTGATGAGTCGAGTGGACTGACTGTGGCGAAGGCAGCGGTCGTGGCGATGGATGCGGTTGTGCGGATTCTGCCAGGGCAACGGCTCACAAAGCAAGCCGCTTACTGATTGAATGCAGCCGTCACAGAGTTGGCCCGCGATTGCACGATTTGCCCCAGCGATTCATATTCATCTTCAGGGATTCGTTCTGCGGGCCCGGTGATGGTGAAGGCGGCGATGGCGATTCCATTTCGATCTCGAATCGGCGCTGCGATACAGCGAATGCCGACCAGACCCTCTTCATGGTCAATCGCATAGCCGCGTTTGTGAATCAGGTCTAATTCATTGAGGAAGGGACGCTTCGATGTAATGGTTTGAGGGGTGAATCGCTTAAAGCGAATTCGGTTCACCAGATCAGCTCGCTCATTTTTTGGTAAAAACGCAGCGATGGCTTTGCCCGGAGCACAACTGTAACAAGGGGCACGCGCACCAATCTCAGCGGAATATTTAAAGGCGTGTCGCGCCAGTAACTGTTCGAGAATCACAATTTCCGTATCAATCAGACAGCAGAGTTGAGTGGTTTCGCCTGTGATATCACGCAGTTCACGCATCGGACCAATCGCACATTCCGATAAAGGGCGATCCTGCACGCTGGGCGGAATCAATTGCAGAAAACGGTTGGTGAGGTAATATTTTTTGGTCACGTGATCGCGCGAGATATAGCCCATTTCTTCCAGTGCTTTTCCAATTCTCAATAAAGACGCCTGAGGTATGGAAAGCGCATCACTAAGTTCGCTGAGCGTGCAACCGTGGGAATGTTTTGCCAGATATTCGAGCAAGGCCATTCCCCGCTGCAAACTGGGCGAGGCGGCTGCATCTGTTTTGGGATTTGTGTGCGGGACGCTCATTGTTGTTGACTTCATATATGAAATAGGTTTCAATAGTGAAATATATTATGGGGGCAAACACACGTGTGTCAACCTCAGCGGTATTGGATTGACGAGATATCGATACTGCATCGCAACACTCCTTATCCAACAGCATCAGAAAGAATCTTGCAATGGGAGCAGGTGACAGGTTCGCAATCGCATCGACGGTCATGTTCTGGCTGATGTCAGCAGTACCCTGTCAGGCCGCAGATCTCTTTCAAGATCAGGCAACGCATCAGGCTGACTTTGATCGAGTCATTGCGCCGTTGATCGCGGGACGCTGCCTCGAGTGTCACGCCGGGCTTGATCCTCAAGCCGGGTTCAATTTTTCCCGTCGCGCTGCTGTGCTTAAGGGCGGAGAAAATGGTCCTGCGTTGCATCCCGGTAAACCCGACGAGAGTTTGATCTGGCAGTATATCGAGTCAGATGAAATGCCTCCGGAGCACCCCCTTTCCGATCAAGAGAAGCTGCTTTTTAAACAATGGATTCAAGCCGGTGCGCCGTGGGGCACCGATCCGATTGATGCCTTCAGTAAAACTACGAAAAAGCGGGGCGGATATGACTGGTGGTCATTACAGCCGTTACAGCATCCCGCGGTTCCTAAAGTAAAGGACAAACAGGGGGCGCGAAATCCGATTGATGCCTTCGTCCTGGCCCGATTGCAGGAGCAGAACCTTCAGCCTCAGTCCCGTGCAGATCGCAGAACCTTAATTCGGCGTCTGTATTATTCGGTAATCGGATTACCCCCCGAGCCGGAAGAAGTTGAAGCGTTTGTAAAAGATTCTGCGCCGGACGCATATGAAACGTTAGTGGACCGTTTGCTCGCGTCGCCTCATTATGGAGAGCATTGGGCGCGGCATTGGCTGGACGTGGTCCGCTTTGGAGAGAGCAACGGTTTTGAACGAGACCAGCCTCGCAGTAATGCCTGGCATTATCGGAATTGGGTGATTCATGCTCTCAATCAGGATCTGCCTTACGATCAATTTGTGCGAATGCAGTTGGCCGGCGATCTGCTTGAACCTGCAAACCCGCAAGCAGTGGTTGCCACCGGTTTTCTGGTCGCAGGTCCTCATGATGTGGTGATTCCGGTCAGCAAGAGCATGCGGGCTACGATGCGTCAGGATGAGTTGGAAGACACGATCGGAGTCGTCAGTCAAACCTTTCTGGGATTGACGGTCAATTGTGCCCGCTGCCACGATCACAAGTTTGATCCGATCAGCCAGCAGGAATACTACCAGTTCGCCGCTGTCCTGTCTGGTGTCGAGCATGGCGAACGGACGCTTCCCGACCCTCAATATAAACAGGCACAACAACGGTTAGCCGAAAGTGGAAAAACACTTCGGGAAGTGCAGGCGGCATTATTTGAGCTGGGGTCGCAAGCCCGGCGACGCGTGATGGCAAGTCGCACAACGCAAGACGAAACAGAGACGCCGTTATCGGTCTCCTCGCCCATCGCTGCGTGGGATTTCCGAAAAAGTACGCAGGATCAAATGGGAGGCTTGAAGGGCACGTTGCATGGTTCTGCGAAACAGACCGAGCAGGGTTTACAGCTCGATGGGAATGGGGCATTCCTGCAAACGGAGCCACTCAGCCAGGAGCTGCGTGAAAAGACACTGGAAGCCTGGGTGAAGCTGGCGAATCTCGATCAACGTGGCGGTGGTGCGATGAGCGTACAGGCGATCGGCGGTGCCCGCTTTGACGCCATTGTCTTTGGTGAGCAACAGCCGGGACACTGGTTAGCGGGCAGCGATCATTTCAACAGAACGAAATCATTTCAGGGACCCCTTGAGAAAAATGCAGCAGAAAAAGAAGTCCAGATCGCGATTGTCTATCACGCCGACGGTAAAATCGCCGCATATCGCGATGGGGCGCCTTATGGGAGTGCGTATCAGTCGGGCAAGTTACAACCATTCTCGTCCGGCAAAACGGAAGTCTTGTTTGGTTTAAGGCATGGTTCGCCTGGTGGGAATCGTCTGTTAAAAGGAATCATCAGCAAAGCCCGCTTGTACGATCGAGTCTTGTCGCCCGAAGAAATTCAATCATCGGCGAAATGGGGAGGCACCTTTTTCTCGGATGAAGAATTGACGGCTGTGCTGACGAAGCCGGAACAGAGCAAGCAACAATTGCTCCGCGAAGAACGGAAGCAACTACAATCAGAAATCACACGTCTGCAGGCAGTTCAACCAACAAAAGTCTATGCGGCCCGTTCGCGAGACCCCGGAATTTCGCATTTACTGCGACGGGGAGATGTGAATACGCCGGCCGGTGTTGTAAAACCCGGAGGCCTGAAAGCGATTAAAGGTTTGAACAGCGACCTGAAACTGGCGGCAGATAGTTTGGATCGTGATCGAAGAGTGAAATTTGCAAACTGGGTGACCGATACCCAAAACCCGTTGTTTGCTCGGGTGATTGTGAATCGGGTCTGGCATTACCATTTTGGCAGAGGCCTTGTGAATACGCCCAATGATTTCGGTTTTAACGGCGGGCGTTGCAGTCATCCGGAACTGCTTGACTGGCTGGCGGTTCAACTGATTCGGGATAACTGGAGTCTGAAATCATTGCATCGATTAATTCTATTATCGGCTGCTTTTCAACAGTCATCGGAGCCGAACCTGGAGGCTTTGAAAGTCGATGCAGACAATCAATGGTTGTGGCGCAAAAGTCCCCGAAGAATTGAAGCCGAGTCCATTCGCGATTCGATCCTGAAAGTGTCCGGGCAGCTCAATCCCGAGGTCGGAGGGCAGGGATATCAGGATGTGAAATCGTATTTCTTTAAGGGGACGCAATTTTATGAACCGTTAGACCCCATCGGCAAAGAATTCAACCGTCGGACCATCTATCGCTTTTCCGCACGGGGAGGCCGTCATCCCCTGCTGGAGACGTTTGATTGTCCTGATCCTTCCACGACGACTCCCGACCGGGCTTCGACAACCACGCCGCTACAGGCACTTTCGTTGATGAATACTTCCTTTGTATTGCGAATGTCCGACTTGTTGGCAAAACGCGTGACACAGCGGGCCGGCTCTGAAAATCAGAAACAGGTGACGGAATTATTTTTATTGGCGTTTCAACGGCGCCCCCAACCCCAAGAGGCGTTGATGGCGCGTGACTTCATCAAGCAATATGGATTGGCGGCTCTGTGTCGGGTGATTGTGAACAGCAATGAATTTTTATATGTGAATTGAGTGGATTATGCAGTTTCCTATTCATCAAAATAACGCAGCAGGTTCCGCCAGGGACTCTGAGAATCTGTCGCGCCGTGATTTCTTTTCCTGGGCAAAAACCGGATTGGCAGGCACGGCGCTGATGGATTTACTGCTGAAGCAGAAGCCGCTCCGGGCAGCGACGCCGGCCAGTGCAACGCAGATCGGAACTCATTTTCCTCCGCGTGTGAAACGTGTGATTCATGTCTGCCTGATTGGAGGTCTGAGTCACCTGGACTCATTTGATTATAAGCCAGCGCTCAAAAAACTGCATGGGAAAGCGATGCCGACCGACAAAACGCCGGAAACCTTTTTCGGTCAAGTCGGGCTCCTGCGCAAAAACGATTTCGACTTCCATCAACGGGGCAAAAGTGGCCTTTGGATTTCGGAATTATTTCCACACATCGCGACGCAGGCGGATGAGTTGACGCTGATTCGATCGATGAAAGCGGATTCCGCGAATCACACGCCGGCGACATTTCAAGAGAACACCGGCTTCCGTCTGAACGGGTTTCCGGTGCTGGGAGCCTGGCTCTCGTATGGTCTGGGGTGTGAAACGGATGAACTGCCTTCGTATGTGGTACTGCCCGATGTGCGCGGCTATCCGGCTGCGGGAACCATTAACTGGTCGAATGGGTTCTTACCCGCTCTGCATCAGGGAGTCCCTTTCCAGAGTCAAGGACCGGCGATTCGCGATTTGTTTCCCGGCCGACAGATTCCGAATGCAACCGAAGTGGCCAGTCGGCGTTTATTAAATCAGTTCAATCAGAGTCACCTCGAACGCACGGGCGCCAACAGCGATTTAGTAGCCCGGATTCGGAGCCATGAACTGGCGGCGAAAATGCAGTTGGCCGTTCCCAAGGTCACCGATCTCTCGGGAGAAACGGCTGCCACAAAAGCCTTGTATGGATTTGATGCTGAAGCGACCGCGCCCTTTGCCCGCAATTGTCTGTTGGCGCGGCGGTTACTCGAACAGGGTGTGCGCTTCGTACAATTGTTCTCGGGAGGTTCGTTTGGATCGCCGCGCATTAACTGGGATGGACACGAAGATGTGAAACGCAATCACCTCCGTGAAGCAACACGCATTGATCAGCCGATAGCCGGTCTGCTCAAAGACTTGAGGCAGCGTGGCATGCTGGATGATACGCTGGTTCTGTTTTCGACGGAATTCGGACGCACCCCGTTTGCCCAATCCGCCTCGGGTACGGTAGGGACAGGCCGCGATCACAATATGAATGGTTTTTCCGTCTGGATGGCGGGCGGGGGGCTCAAGCATGGAATGAGCTACGGCGCCACCGACGAGTTCGGCTGGAAATCGGTCGAACAGCCCGTCGCCTGGCACGATTATCATGCGACGGTCCTGCGTTTATTGGGAATCGACCACACCCGGCTCACGTATTATCACAATGGAATAGAGCGCCGTCTGACGAATGTGCACGGCGAAGTGATTCGGGAAATTCTTGCCTGAAATTCTCCTGCTCTTGTCCTTTGTCAGTAGGACAGTACGAATTTTTCAAGAAGATAATTTGTGCGCGTAGACGAATCGACTACAATAGCTATAGTGAGGTTTCCTAATCGGCATCAAGGGGCGCTTACTTCTGTCTGATTGGCATTAACGTCCTATCTAAAAAATTAGTGAAATGAATATTTTACAGAACCCTGAAAGCAAGTCAGACCCAAAACGGGTACTCATTATTGGTGGTGGTTTTGCCGGCTTGAATGCGGCGTTGGAACTGGGGGGCGTTCAAGGTGTGGAAGTCACACTGGTTGATCGTCACAACTACCATCTGTTTCAACCGCTCTTATATCAGGTGGCGATGGCAGGACTCAGTCCCGCTGATATCGCAACCCCGATCCGCAGCCTGCTTTCAACTTATCGAAATACTACCGTTCTGTTAGGGGAAGCGGAATCAATTGATCTGGCAGGTCAAAAAGTCAAATTCGATTTTGGTGAACTCGAATATGATTACCTCGTGCTGGCTTGTGGCGCGACGCACAGTTACTTCGGCCATAACGAGTGGGAGAAGTATGCGCCCGGTTTGAAAACGATTTCGCAGGCAACGGAAATTCGTAAACGAGTCCTTTCCGCATTTGAACACGCAGAGCGGATTACCGATCCTGATGAGCAAAAGAAATACCTCACGTATGTCATTGTGGGGGGAGGTCCTACAGGAGTGGAATTAGCGGGCGCCATTGGTGAGATGAGCCGCTTTACACTGTCCAAGGATTTTCGCCGGATCAACCCCAGCCATACGCGTGTGATTCTCGTCGAAGCCGGGCCGCGGATTTTGCCGATGTTTTCCGAACAGCAGTCCAACCGGGCGGCCCGCGATCTGGAGAATCTGGGCGTTCAAATCTGGACTTCCTCCATGGTCACCGACATCAATGACGAAGGGGTCGAATTGGGAGACGAACGGATTCGCGCCGCTACCGTGCTCTGGGCCGCAGGCGTCGAAGCGTCTCCGCTGGGGAAATCAGGTGGTATGCACGTTGATAATCGTGGCCGTGTGATTGTGGAACCGGATTTGAGCCTGCAGGGTTATGAAAATGTGTTTGTCGCCGGCGATCAAGCCAGTTACACACATCAGACCGGGAAACCCTTGCCGGGAACCGCGCCGGTGGCGTTGCAGCAGGGAAAGTTTATCGGTAAAGCGATTCGCGAGGAACTGAGTGGAAAGCCACGCAGCAAGTTTCATTTTCATGATAAAGGCCAGATGGCCACCATTGGTCGCAGCCGAGGGATTGTGGAAATCGGGCGGTTCAAATTATCCGGGTTCCTTGCCTGGGTGGTCTGGCTGGTCGTGCATATATTCTATCTGACCGGCTTTAAAAACCGGGTGCTGGTTGTCATGCAATGGGGCTGGTCCTATCTCAGTTTCCGCCGCGGGGCACGTTTGATTGTGGGCCGGGAGTGGGATCCGCAATCAGATCACAAGTCAGAACCGAAGCCTGAAGATCAGGAAGTTCCCGTTTCCTCCGAGCATTAAAACGCGAAGCATTGCCGAAAGTCTCGTTGAGACGAGACGGCTTCAACGTGCTATGAAATGCTCGACTTTACGAATTTGTTCTATAGAAACACTTTCGATACACGCTTGAATCGCCCGTTCGGACCGCTTGCCCCAACTCCGCCAGTCGCCAAATTTCAGATCAAAGATGCGATTCCAGGACGCTTCCATCATTTTGCGGGTTAACTTTCCCGCAGCGTGTAGTTCTTCGAGGACTCTGTCGTTTCTTTCATTTTCGGCAAGATAGGTCTGATTTAAAACCGCATGCCACATCGAAAAGTCTGATAAGAGAACCCGCTCCTCTTCGACTTCCAGCTCCAGTCGAATTCCTGGTATGCCTCGGGGAAGATGTCCGCAACTGCGTAAGTCCGGCATCCGTTTTTTTTCATCATACCTATACCAGGCAAACGTGGGGCATCGGGCAGGGTTGGTTCCAATCCGGTCAGCCATTTGTTGTGCCATCCATTTGTAGTGTGGTTTAAAGTCATGCCATACCCGTGAATATGAGGCAAACTTTTTCTTCTTCGACATCAGGTCCTCAAACCAGCCCTCTGTTTGAATGGTCCATAATTGCATCAGCAGAACCTTCTCAGATTGTTTCAAATGGTTATCGGACTTCATCTTCCGGGGGAATCGGGCTGCCGTGCGGGTCCTGGTCGGTGTCGATCGTGTCTTCGTTCAGTTTTTCACGTAACTGCCGATCGGTGAAGTGTTCCAGTTGTTCGGCCTGTTTGTGAATGTTTTCAGCCGACATTCCTGCATGCTCAACCAGATAATGTTCCCACAGGCGATGAGAACGGACAAGTTGGCGTGCGCGATCGCGGCCTGTTTCCGTTAATTCATAATTCCCGTTGATCTCTGCGATCAGTCCCTGTTTTGTCAGATAGCGAAGCGTGAGTGTGGTGGGAAAGGGGCGTGAGAACAGGATATCTCGCAAGTAGGCGGCGTCGGGTTTTTGCAGGGGGTCACGTTCTTCGATGCGATACATCAGCGCGATAATGTCTTCCGCAAGGATTTTCCAGGAAAGCAACTGACGACGCACAAAGACGATGACGATTCCATGCCGAGGTGCAAACAGGGCCGCTAATCCAAACAGCAGGCCAGCGGCGACGGCCATCATGCCTGCGGTGGAAGTGCTATGATATCCAAACCAGCGGGGAACAGTGATCGCACCGAGGTGTCCTGTCACGGCGGCGATTGTCGCCAGGATCGCGCTCAGGACGATCATGCTTACCAGACGGTCTGTCAGCATATACGCGGCGGCCGGCGGTACGACAAACATCGCCACGACAAGGATGTTTCCCACCGTTTCGAAACTGGCGACCGCTGTGATGGCAACCAGTGTCATTAAAGTGTAGTGGATGATCGTCGCATTAAAGCCGGTGGTACTGGCGAGTGCCGGATCGAACGAACTGAGTTTGAGTTCTTTGAGAAAGAAGATCACAAACACCAGATTGATCAACAGGACAACCGAGAGAACCACAACCACGCGCGGAATTTCCCAGCCGGTAATCAGAATCGTATCGAGGGGTGTGAGTTCAATCGCCCCGTATAAAACACAGCCCGGGTCCAGATCAACGTGGTCAGCCGCCTGCACGATCATCACCAGTCCCAGTGCAAACAGCGAGGTGAAGACGACTCCCATGGAAGCCCCTTCATCCACTTTGCCGAAGCTCCGAATCCATTCCGTAAATAACGCGGTCAGGATTCCGGCGATCACGGCGCCGACAAACATGGGCAGACTGCTGCGGCTGTCGCTGATCATAAACGCTGCCGCCAGACCGGGGAGAATCGCATGCGTGATGGCATCGCCGAGCATGCTCATTTTTCGCAGAACCAGGAAATTCCCCAGCAACGCCGTCGAGATCGCGCACAAAATGCCAGCGACGATGATCCAGCCATCCAGAAACCAGTTCCACTGTTCCAATCCACTCATCAGGTCGACCTCCGGGAACCAGGCTGGCTGCGGTTGGCATTTTCCTGCTGGATTTCGATAGCATGCGGGCTCTGCAGCACTCCCTGAGTCGACTGGCGAACGAGCAGTGTTTCCAATTCGGCAATAACTTCCGGTTCTAAAACGTGTTCAATGGCGTCCGCATCCTGATCGACCTTGCTGGCAGCGACGTCGGCGTACGTGATCAAATACAGTTCCCACAATCGATGTTCGTGAACAATGCGTGTTGCTTCCAGAAGCCCTGCTTTGGTCAACCGTATTTGATCTTCCTGAAGTGCTACGACTAAGTGTTCCCGCTGTGCTCGTTTCACGATTTTTTTAAGCTTGGCTGGTGACCAGCTCCGCATTTGAAGTAGTGTGGAGATGGGGACAAACGTGGATTCTGCTGTTTGTTTTTCGTTGAGTAGTCCCCGCGCTTCCAGAAATTCATAAAGACCGCGCAGCAGGTGTTGTCGATTCACTTTCAAATTCAACTGATGCCGTCGCAGCTTGCGGATCAGGATGCCGCGAGGAATGCCGAAGACCATGCTGAATAGAAACATGGCTGTCGCGACCAGGACAATCATGGCGCCCGAGGGGAGATTGGGGAAGATGGCACTCATGGCCGATCCGATCATTCCACTGAGGGCTCCTAAGATGATGGCGACAACCGTCATATTGACAATCTTTTCGGTCCAGAAACGAGCTGCTGCGGGAGGAATGACCAATAGTGAAATCATCAAAATCAGTCCGACTGCCTGCAAGCCGATGATAGTGACGACAACCACCAGACCCATCAGCGTCATGTCCAGCAAAACGACCGGAAAGCCACGTGAGATGGCAAACCCTTCATCGAAACAGAGCAGCGTCAGTTCTTTATACAGCAGGATGGAAATCAGCATGCAGGTCAGGCCTGCGCTGCCGATGAGCCAGGCGTCACTGGCGACCATCGATGCGGTTTTGCCATAAATAAATGATTCCAGTCCGGCGGCGTGGCCGGTTCGCATTTGTTGTACGATTCCCAACAAGGCGATTCCGGCACCAAAAAAGACACTCAGCACAATTCCCAGTGCGGCGTCTTCTTTTAAGCGTGTCAGATTGCGAATCAGCAGAATCGCGGCGATACCCAGTAAGCCACTCACGGCCGCTCCTGCCAGTAAGATCGGCAGCGATTTTCCGTTCAGACCAAACGATGTGGCGATAATAAAAGCAATCGCGATGCCGGGTAGCGTTGCATGACTTAATGCATCTCCCATTAATGCCCGTTTGCGGAGTAAGGCGAAGCTGCCAATCATGCCGGCAGACATTCCCAACAGCGTGGTGCCAAGAATGACGATGCGCGTGTTATAATCTTCTAAGAAGAAAACGCGTTTCCAGTCTTTCCATTCCGGAATCGAGATACTGCGATCCGTGATGGATTGCTGAGTTTGAATTTCGCTACGATCGATTGCTCCGAGAACGAAACAGTTTGGCCAGAGACTTGCGAACAGGAATACCAGAGCGAACGCCCTCATAAAGACTGCTCCCGGCGTCGCATGGTTTCGGTGGCTTCTTCCAGTAGCGTCAGGCGTCCGCCATAGGTTTTTTGAAGATTCTCCGGCGTAAAGACATCTTCCGTCAGCCCATGATCGATCACACGCATGTTGAGCAGAATGACGTAGTCAAAATATTCGGGCACGGTCTGCAAGTCGTGGTGAATGACCAGTGCGGTTTTGCCAGCCTGTTTCATTTCCTGCAGGATTTGGACAATTGCTTTTTCGGTGGCGGCATCGACGGCGGCGAAAGGTTCATCCATCAGATACAAGTCGGCATTCTGAACCAGGGCGCGGGCGAGAAAGGTGCGTTGTTGCTGGCCGCCGGAGAGTTGGCTGATTTGGCGGTGTGCGTAATCGGCAATCCCCACGCGTTCGAGGGCTTCCATTGCCCGGTCTCGGTGTTTTTTGCGAACGGGAAGACACCAGCCGATCTCTTTGTAGAGCCCCATCGTTACGACATCAAGGGCATCCACGGGGAAATCCCAATCGACGCTTTCCCGTTGCGGGACATAGCCGACGCGGTGTCGATTCTTCTGGTACGGTTTGCCAAAAATCTGGACACGCCCCGAAGCCTTGGGGATGAGGCCCATGATGGCCTTGATCAAGGTGCTCTTACCGGCGCCGTTCGGCCCGATGATACCGACTAACTTGCCCGGGGGAATCTCAAAGCTCACATCCCAGATCACCGGTTTCCGTTGGTAGGCCACCGTTAAGTCATATACGGAGAGCGGTGTTTCAACAGGGGACGACTCAGACTGCGGGTCGGAAGTGGAACTTTCACTTGTATTCATAGGGCCGATTTTATTTCATCAAATGTCGGTGTGAAATGATTTCGATTCAACGATGACAGGAAGCAGGTCCTTGAGCGGCGTTTTGTATGTTGCTTACTTTTCATCAGCGAGTGAGTTTGCCTTGCATGCCTTTTTCGGGAGCCGTTCCCCCCAGAGCGCGTGTGACTATTGTGAAATTGTGATCCAGCATGCCGAGATAGGTGCCCTCATACGTGCCGTCTTCTCCCATCGCATCGGAAAATAATTCGCCACCAATAATGATTTCGTGTCCTTGCGCTTTGGCGCCATCGATGAGTGCCGTAATGTTCTTTTTAGAGACACTGCTTTCCACGAACACCGCTTTGATCTTTTTCTCGACCAGCAGATCGACGAGTTCATTGATTCGTTTCAGCCCGGCTTCCGATTCGGTCGAGATTCCCTGTACGCCTTGAACATTCAGGCCGTAAGCACGACCGAAGTAATTAAAAGCGTCGTGAGAGGTGATCAGGATGCGGCTCTTTTCCGGAATCGATTGCGTGATTTTCAAACCGTACTGCTGCAGTTCTTCCAACTGTTTTTTATAGTCGGCGGCATTTTTCTGATAGACGTCGGCATGCTTGGGATCGACTTCACACAAAGCGTCTTTCACGGCATCGACACATTGAGACCAGGCAGCCACATCCATCCAGACATGAGGGTCATAGTGCCCGTTGAAGTCATCCGGTTCGAGTAAGGTTTTTTGATCAATCAATTCCGTGACCGCAAACACCGGTTTGTTTCGCGAAACTTTGATCAAGGTGTCCGTCATTTTGCCTTCCAGCATCAGCCCGGAGTAAAAGACAATGTCGGCGTTCATAATGGCCTGCACATCATCCCGGCTGGCTTTGTGCATGTGGGGATCAACGCCCGAACCCATGATTTGCGTGACGGCGACATACTCGCGACCTACATTTTTAACGAGGTCCGCCACCATGCCGACGGTCGCTGCTACCGGAATCGGGTAGTTGAGCTGTTTCCCCGATTGTTGTTGGCCTGCGGCATTGTCAGGTGAAGGGGTTTCCTTTGTCTGGCAACCGGTCAGGATGCTCAGCACCAGGGCGAAAGCAAAAAGCCTTCTCATTAACATTCTCCTGTCAGGATGTAGTGGTAGATGATCGCTAAAATGTAGCCAAGGCTACATTTTGTTTCATTTTAGCAGACTCTGGCCGGGTGTCAACGGCTGGGGCACATCGAAAGATCAGGGTTTCAGATGCTGATCAAAAAATCCGATCACGGTGGGTCTGAGGTCTTGCTGTTTGGGCTGCAGATGAAAGCTGTGGGGGGCTCCTTCAATAATCAGCAATTCGGCGGGGATCTTGCCCTGTTTCAGAGCAGCCGCCAGGAGTTCGGATTGTGCTACGGGAACCAATGCATCTTTAGTGCCATGTAGAATGAGGAACGGAGGATCATCTTCGGTGATATGACTCACGGCGGAAGCCTGTCGGCTGAGTTCTTTTTCTGCGTCTGTAAACGAGGCTAACATATCGCGTGATTTTGCCAGCGCGATCAGATCATGTGCGCCATACATGGGAACGACGGCCTGTATACGTGAGGAAAAACCGGCATACGGTTCCTTGGGTTCGAGTTCGGGGTCATCGCCGGTAACGGCCAGCATGGCGACCAGATGACCGCCGGCAGAACCGCCGATGGCGCCAATGTGATCAGCGTCAATCTGATATCGGTCCGCGTGTTTTCGCAAATAACGAACGGCGGTTTTACAATCCTGCAGATGGCCGGGCCAGACCTGTTTCAGATTGTCCGTAAACTTCGACTGTTTCTTCGCCAGTTGGTAGTTAATACTGGCACAAACGTAACCCGCTTTTGCCAGGTTGGTGCCGATATTGATTTCTCTGCCGGCAGCTTTGTCACCGCCGTGCCAGCCGCCGCCGTGAATAATCACGACCGCGGGGTAAGGACCTTTGTGGAATTTTGGGTCGGGCAAATACAGGTCGAGTTTTTCAGTGCGACCTTTCCCTAAGTAGCTGATATCTTTTTTTACTGAGACTTGAGAGAGTTCCCGCTTTACGCGCTCGCTGGGCTCGATGAACTGGACTTTGTCTGCTCCCGCCAGTTCCACAAGCTGTTTGATGTCGAACTGTTTCAGCAAGCCGAAGCAGAATAATTCGGGAGCCTGATTGACCGACTGGTCCTCTTCAATGACCTGTTTGAGCGAACCCATTGCGGCTTGCAGGCTGACGCTGGAGAACGCCTCTGGTTCGATGGCAGCGGCGACCAGGGTAAATAGACTGCTGCGCGGGCCCGCGGATTGAATTTTGATGGAAGTTTGATTGCGTTCATCACGTAACCAGCCAGCGATCGCCGTCAGTTGACCTGCCTGGATGCCCAGCGGTCGCTCTCCGACGGCTGCGACCAGAAGTCCATACAGAAAATCGCGTTGGCTGATTTTCGATTCACCGAAATAAAATGGGTCGACTGCCAGAACGGTTTCACCTTGCGCGAGCAGTTTTTCGACTGTCGCTGCCAGACTCTGACGACCTGCATCGGCGACGAGGATTGTCGTAGAATTTGAGGGGCCATTGGAAAACTCAACGGCGGGAACCGTCCAGTCGTTATCGACGTTCAACTTCCAGAATTTGACGGTGGTTTTGTCTTTGGTTGCCTGGCTGGTTTCCGTACCCTTCACTTTCGATTGCTGAAAATGCACAATGTTTTTCAGTGTTTTCCGCAGATTTTTCCGCAGATTCTTTTGAGAAGACTTTTTCGCGGATCGGGGGAGATTTTGGCAAAGTTTGAGTGCGAGGCTATGAAAGGTTTCGTTATCGGCGGGCAGTTCGACTTTGAGTTCGTCAGCCGATTTGATTTCAGCCTGGCACTCGATTTCTTTCACGGGCAATGGTTTTCCCGGTTCCGAGAAGTGAACCGAGAGCATGCGGTAGAGGGCTTCGCGGTTATCCTGCAGGAAATTGTGAGTTCCGGGGTCATCGTTAATATGTTTCTGCAGGTTGTTTTCTTTATCGTATAATTTGTAAATCGGAAACGCTGCTTTGAGTAGTGGGGGCTGGGCATAGCCCGATTCGAAACAGCAGTTGTCTTTCGAATTGTTGGTTAAGAGAGTCGGACGCGGGGCGCGCATTGCGGTGAGGTGGGTATAGTCGGCGTAAAGGGCGAGGTCGTTGGGCGTCTGTTCGGAATCGCCGAGGTCTTTGGTGTGATACACACGGGTCAGGAAACTGGAATAACCGGCGACGGGATTGGAAAGTGTGACGCGTTCATCCAGCGAACTGATAAAGATTGTCTGCCAGCCACCGCCCGAAAGGCCGGCGACGGCGACGCGATTCGGGTCGGCATTGGGGTGTGACAATAAAACATCGAGCCCCCGTTTCATCGAAAGATAGTGAGGCGCCAAACCACTCGTGCCACATAAGTCGAGCTGATTCATTTTGTAATGCGTGAACCCGGGACTATTGAGCTGACCCATGCCCAGCCATTCGACATTGAGTGCCAGCATGCCGCGTTTGGCTTGATTGATGCAGCGCACCTGTTTGTAGTCGGCTGCTTTGCCGTCTTTGCGGTCATGCCCGTTCACATTCATCACGACGGGCACTTTTCCAGAGAGCTGATTGGGAATATAGAGTAGCGCGGGCACCCACAAGCCAGGCAACGCTTCAAATCTCAGTTTCTGAATTTTGTATTCGGGGCCGCCTTCGATGGTTTCCAGCCAGACGACATTTAGTTTGGTGTCGCGCCATTTGGCGGCTTCGCCCCGGTAGACGACTTTGTTTAAGACGTCCTTGCGCATGCGGTCCGCGGTTTTTTCCCATGCAGCCACAGTGCCGACTTCGGGCATGCCGGGAACTTTGGGGGCGATGAAAGCCTGCACCTCTTTCCAAGGCTGATCTTTTTCCAGGATCGGTTGAGACAGCCAGGTCTTCAGATCCGATTCGGCTGCGGTCACCGATGTAAGCAATAGCGCAAGCAGGCAGCAGGAGACGAGGAAACGGTTCAATAGTTGGCTGAGCATGGATGGAACTCCCGTTGTTTTCAGGTGGGATCAGGAAAGCAGGTGCTTTTCATTCTGAGTGAACCGTGCCGCTAACGCAAGTTCGTCTCTCAAATTCAAGAAGTGTCACTTGCAAATTGAGCTACCTGAAAGGTCGATGGCACTTCCCGCGCATCAGACTGGGATCCATGATCGAAGGTTGAGAACCTCCGCGTCATTGATCTGCCAGTCATTTCAATGGATTGCGCGTTTGGGGATACGCGGCTGACAAGCGAAGCTTACTTGCTCAGCTTCAAGTCGTTATTCGTGGGTGTTGGATTGACGGTTGCTTTCAATTTCGTTGCCGTCGGGCTCGAATATTTGGAGGGAAGTAGCTGTCGCGCTCCCTTTTCTTCCGCTTCCGCATCGGTAATTTCTCCCTGAACCGGAGAACCATCGGGCATGACCAGCTTTGTAATGTAGACGCGGTAATTGGCGGGGACTGCCCCTTGCGATTTATCTGGTGGATATCCTGTGATCTGACTATGCAGGGTGTATTTGCCTGTCTCATCGGTCAGGCCAAATGCCATCTCTGCGCCAGCTGGACCTGCTTCGGGCAGATAGGTAATCATAACTCCTGCCAAAGGTTCTCCGTCAAGTGAAACAGAACCGGTGACGGGAACGAGCTTTGAAAGGATTTCTGGTTTCGCGGTTGATGATCCGCAGCCTGAGATCAGAATCAAGCAACCGGACAATAAAATAAGCAGCAGTTGAGGAGCACGTAACAATGTCATGGATCTACCTTGAAGTATCATTAATCGATCATCGGTTTCGACCTGCGATCAGCGGAAGCCAATGTCAGGGCTATTCAGTGACGAGAGCAACAGACAGCGAAACTCACCATTCGCCGAGCGGGTTGCCGTCTGCGATCAGGTCCAGGTTAGTTCGTATGGAACGGTCAGTGTTCTCGCTCATAAACCGGACAGCGCCATCGCCCACCAGAACGTGTAGTCCGCCGGTATGGTAGCTGCCGGTGGACATCCAGTCCCCAAGCCAGGGTGCGAAATCTTTGTTGCCACCAGGATAGCTGGAACTGTTCCGATCTGTTCGATTGGGAGTCATCGCTCCCAGGCTTAATCCAATTTGTGTGTATCCACGGCCTCCCCAGTTTGCATTCGCACCATTTCCGCAACAGGCCTGGCGTGTTTCCGCCATCATGGCTGTGTTGGAGAGTCCGTCAGTCACATCACGAGGGCGACACTTACTGCCATCTTCAAACATGGTCCGCTGAGTTGCGGCACGATTGACCCAGCCGTGACATGAATTGTAGGACAGTCGATAGACGATGAAGTCGTAGTTCGTGCGATATTCGTTAGAACCATTGGGTAATGAATAGCTGGTACTAAATGGAATGCCTGAGGGCCCTGGGTCCGAGGGGCAACTGAAAATATTCATTTTCCGGTTCACGAGCTCTGAGTTGAAGTTGGCATTTCCTCCCGGCAGTGGTGCACCTGAGGAGGCGCCATAATCATCAAAGGCCAGACTGAAGTTAAGTTGATTATAGAGGGCACTCTGGTCTAGAAATGGCAGTAACAGAACCAGCCCATTGCCATTCAGTGTTGTATTGGATGCGACGCCAGTCGTGCAAAGCCCTTTTGCTACTGTGCTCGGCGGAAAGACGCTGTGGGTTTCCAGGTAATTATGCAGGCCGATGCCTAGTTGCTTGAGCTTATTACGGCAGTCGCTTCGCCGCGCTGCTTCTCGTGCCTGTTGTACTGCGGGGAGTAAGAGTGCAATTAAAATTGCGATGATGGCGATCACCACCAGTAACTCAATTAAGGTAAAACCATTTTTGCGATAGCGTGACTTTGACACTTGTGAACTCCAGAGAAAAAATAATTGAGTATCATACAAAATATTTAGTAAAGTTTGCGAACCAATAGGTCTGAGGGTAAGATATATAAAAAATGGTTAATGTAAAGGGGAGATCATGAAAATCGGCAGGATCATGGATGAGTTCAGACCAGGGGCATTACAGTAGTCTGACTTATAGCAACTGCTGTGCCTGAAGTTGAGAAAAGATCAATGAAAGGGGCGAGGTGTTGTAATTTTGTGTTTTTAGACTGTTTTCTGATTTGCAAGGCAATCAGGGGATGACGCATCTTCAAATCGAAATCGGAAAGGGTGGTAGTGTCTGTCCAGATGGCTGTGCTAATAAAATAGGCAACGTGCATGAATTATTTTGTGAATTGCCAGGGCACGGCGGCGTCATCTTAAGGTAAAGGTAACGTTGCGCGTTTATTGTCTGATCTTATTCAGAGTCATTGTGTGACATACTTTGCTGAAACCCGGTGGGATTGCGTCCGTTTAACGGCGTGTTACGAGTCCTTACCCAGTTCAATGGAACGGTTGGTGGCGGCAGAAACGGCATTCATCAGGCTGTTTCGGAGTCCGCCGGCTTCTAAAGCGTGGATGCCGGCGATTGTAGTGCCTCCGGGACTGGTGACGGCATCTTTGAGTGCGCCGGGGTGTTCGCCGGTTTCGAGCACCATTTCAGCGGCACCTTTGACGGTCTGCGCAGCCAGTTGGGTAGCGATATTTCGGGGGAGTCCCATGCGCACACCACCATCGCTGAGGGCTTCAATAACTTGGTAGATGTAAGCCGGACCACTTCCCGACAAGCCGGTGACAGCGTCGAGTTGTGACTCGGGAACTTCAACCGCGGTACCAACCGTAGACAGCAATGTTTCGACCAGGCTGGCATCTTCATCTGTCGCCTGACCGCCGCGTGAAAAGGCCGATGCACCCTGTTTGACCAGACAAGGGGTGTTGGGCATGACTCGAATCAGGCGTGAGGTCTTACCCAGTTTCTCAACAAAGAGGGACAATGGGCACCCGGCAGCGATGGAAACCAGTAAGTGCTGCTCGGTGAGTGCCCCATTAATTTCCTGAAGGACGTCGGCAACATGTTGTGGCTTGACCGACAGAATAATGATTTCTGCCTGTTCAATGACTGTTTGATTGGCTTTGACGGTCTGGACACCGGTCTCTCGGGTAAATTTTTCGCGGGCTGCTTCGTAAGTGTCGCTGGCCCAGATGTTTTCTGCGGTCGTAAAGCCGGAAGAGATTAATCCGCCAGCAAGGGCGGTTGCCATACGACCAGCTCCGATGAAGCCGACTTTCACGCATCTGTTTTCTGACATGCTGATGGTGCTTTCTAACGCCTATTAATGAGATTTCAGTCTGATCTTACCACCGAATTTTGTCCGACCTGGGATTTTCAGGTAGATAGTCCCTGATTGAAGGGGCACAAACTGTTAGAATATAATAATCTAGGTCAAGTGAATTGATGAATTGTAACACCAACAGACAGAATGTGCATCAGAGTTCATTCCTGTGTTGATTAACCGTAAGTGTGAGCTGATTGCGAGATGAAGATTGCTGGCTATAATAAGTTGGACAATGCAACTGGAAATGAAAGCCATACGATAATGTCTGACTTGATTCCTCCTCCCATTCGTGTGGGGGCGGTCTCCTATCTCAACTCGAAGCCTTTAATTGAAGATTTGGAAGATCTCGCTGAAAATGCTGAACTGATGTTAGATTATCCCAGCCTGTTGGCCGATGATTTGGCAGCAGGTCGGATTGATGTGGGATTGGTTCCCTCAATTGAAGTGATTAGAAATTCGAATTACGAGGTCATTTCGAATGCCTGTGTGGCGACTCAGGGGCCGGTGCTGAGTGTTAAAATGTATAGTCGCGTTCCGTTGGGGGAAATCAAGCGGCTGGCGTTGGATATGGGATCACGGACCAGTGCGACGCTTGTGCGAATCATGTTGGCGGAGCAGTATGGTGTGTTTCCAGAAGTGGAGCCATTGCCCATCGACCAGACGGTCGAAGCAACCACCGCGGATGCGATTTTATTGATTGGTGATCGAGCGATTCATACGCCCGATGCCAAATTTGTCGCGACCTGGGATCTGGGTGAAGAATGGTTACGTTGGACGGGCTTGCCATTCGTGTTTGCGATGTGGGCCGTTCGTCGGGATCAGGAAACCGGTTCATTAGAGACAGCTCTGTGTCAGGCACGCGATAGAGGGATGACTTTGTTAGACGAGATTGCGTGTCGGGAAGCGCCCCAACTGGGGATAGAAGTTTCTGTCGCACAAAGTTACCTGAAGAATAATTTGAGTTTTTATCTGGGACCTGCAGAAATCTGTGGGTTACGTTTGTTTCAAGAATTAGCTATTAAAACGGGACTTGCTCCCGAGGGGGTTCCTCTTGTCTTCCGAAATTGCATCTCTGCTGGATAAAGCGGTCGCCGGCGAGCGTCTCAATCGTGAAGAGGGCCTCAAATTAATGGAGTCTCACGATCTGGTTGCTTTGGGGCGCGCTGCCAACGAAGTCACGAAACGTCTGCATCCGGAGCCTTACCGAACCTATAACATTGATCGCAATATCAACTATTCGAATTCCTGTACTGCGGTCTGTGATTTTTGTGCCTTTTATCGAAGTCCCAAAGATCCGGAAGTCTATGTTCTCAAGCCAGAGCAGCTTTACCAGAAGATCGAAGAGACCATTGCTTTGGGCGGCGACCAGATTCTGCTGCAGGGGGGCTTGCATCCGACGTTGAAGCTGGAATGGTACGAAGACCTGCTGCGCGATCTGCGCGAACGCTATCCGACGGTGAATATTCATGGTTTCAGCCCGCCTGAGATTTATCACTTCACGAAGCTCAATAATCTGTCTTTGAAAGAGGTCCTGGAACGGCTGAAGGCCGCTGGCCTGGGCAGTCTGCCTGGTGGCGGTGGAGAAATTCTGGTCGATCGCGTGCGGAAAAAGATCACGCGCGGCAAAGTATTGACAGATGGTTGGCTGGAGGTCAATCGGGTCTGGCACGAACTGGGGGGCATTTCAAGTGCCACGATGATGTTTGGCCATGTGGAAACGTTAGCCGAACGCATTGAGCATTTGGACCGACTACGCGAAGTGCAGGATGAAACACATGGTTTCTCTGCCTTTATCTGCTGGACACTTCAGCCGGATCATACTGATATGGATTATGTGCCTCCCGCGGGGGCTTTTGAGTATCTGAAAACACAGGCCGTCAGTCGGCTTTACCTGGATAACTTTAAGAACATCCAGTCTTCCTGGGTCACGCAAGGGGAAAAGACGGGTCAGATGGCTCTCTTTTTCGGAGCGAATGATATGGGAAGTCTGATGATCGAAGAAAACGTCGTTTCTCAGGCAGGAACCACCCATCATCTGACCGTTGATACTATTCGACACTGTATTGCGGAATCGGGATACATTCCGCGGCAACGCAATGTCTTTTATGAATATATCGATGATCCTGATTCTGGTGGTTCTGCTAAAGGTTCAGGTCACGTTCCTCTGCCAGTGCTCAACTAAGAGAAATTCAGTCAGACACGCGTCTCAAACGAGCCGATTCGCGGTGATAGGCTATGCTTACTAGTAACAATCACATATAAGTAAGCCTCATAATTCAGTTTAACAGCGTGAAGCTGCTAGTCTGACTCCGTAGGCATTAGGGATAATGAACGGCCATGATTCATGTCGAGCAACTAAGCAAGAGTTTCGATGATTTGCGTCGCGGCAGCATTGTCGCGCTCGATTCAGTGAGTTTTGACGTCCAGGCCGGTGAAATATTTGGTTTACTCGGCCCGAATGGTGCTGGTAAAACAACGTGCCTGCGTTTATTGAGTACGGTGCTGCAGCCTACGGGAGGTTCCGCGACAGTCGCCGGTTATGACGTGATCACACAGCCTCAGGATGTGCGAACTCATATCGGCTTTATGTCCTGTAATACCGGTATCTATGATCGCATGACCGCCTGGGAGATGGTGGAGTATTTCGGTCGTCTCTACGATATCGAAGAGGACGATCTACAGCAGAGGTTGGACCGCATTTTTACGACTCTGCAAATGCAGGATATCAAGGATGTGCTCGGTTCGAAGATGTCGACCGGGATGAAGCAAAAAGTTTCGATTGCCAGGACGATCGTACATGATCCACCGGTTCTGATTTTTGATGAACCGACGACCGGACTTGATGTATTGGTCGCGCGTGCCGTTTTGAAAACCATTGATGCGCTGCGCGAGGAAGGCAAGTGTATTATCTTTTCGACGCACATCATGCGGGAAGTAGAGAAGTTATGCGATCGAGTAGCGGTGATCTATAAAGGAAAAATTCTGGCGATCGGCAGTATTCCGGAACTGGAAGAACAATACCATGAGTCGGATATGGAAGAATTGTTTTTCAGTTTAATTCAACAGCATGAAGACCAGCTGGCGATGAAGGCTCAATAATTCAGATGATACAGTGGAAGAATATCAAGCTCATTTTGCTGCGTGAACTGAAGGATCAAATGCGCGATCGGCGTACTTTGTTCATGGTGGCGGTTCTTCCGTTGCTGCTGTACCCGGCAATGGGTATCGGCATGGTACAGATGACCGTTCTGTTTTCCGAACAGCCACGCAATGTGGTTGTGCTGGGAGCCAAGGACCTGCCGGAGCATCCCCAGTTATTGGAAGGAGACCACTTTGTTTCCAACTGGTTCAGGATGCCTTCCGACGCCGACAAGTTGCGGGTGATTACAGACATTGATCCTGCTGAAACGTCTGAGGCTGCAGCAGATGTGACTCAGGCTGCGGAACGAAAGGCAATCCTGGAACAGGCACGTAAGCTGGAAGTGGTTCTTAAGAAGCATCAGGAATTACTTAACCAGTGGGAGCAACTCGAAGATCAGGATGACCCCGAGCAAGAAGCCCTGTTAGCGAATAAAATTACCGAGACGAATGAACGGCTCAGCAAGCTGTTTGCTGAAAGCCAGATTCAGGTTTTGATTCTGATTCCCAAGGGACTTTCGCAGGAAATCGAACGGGTTAGTGAGAAACTGGCACGGCATGAGAAAATTGATTTTGATCCGGCGGATTCTTTGCGTCCTTTAATATTGCAGAACAACGCAGACGAAAAATCCATGATTGCCTATCGGCGTGTTGATGAAGCGATGGAAGCGTGGGAAAAGGAAATTTTACGGGCTCGTTTGAGCCGGGCGAATCTTCCCGAGTCACTGCCGACTCCCGTTAATCCGGATGTCATCGATTTGGCACAAGATGAACAACTGGCGGCGAATCTCTGGAGTAAACTGTTTCCGGCTCTGTTAATAATCATGGCGGCCACAGGCGCCTTTTATCCGGCGATCGACCTGGGAGCCGGTGAAAAAGAGCGGGGCACAATGGAGACACTGTTGATCTCTCCTGCCAAGCGAACGGAAATTGTATTAGGCAAATTTCTGACGGTGATGATTTTCAGTGTTTCGACGGCATTATTAAATTTGGCCAGCATGGGCTTTACCGGTCGGCATATGGTCAACCTGGCTGGTTCGGGCGCGCTTTCAAGAATTGGTGATCTGTCGTTTCCTTCGTTATCGGCTTTGTTCTGGATTGTCTTATTGTTGATTCCGCTGTCCGCTTTATTCAGCGCACTCTGTCTGTCGCTGGCAACATTTGCCCGCAGTAGTAAAGAGGGGCAGTACTATCTGACGCCGTTATTAATGGTCACGATTGGTCTGACTGTCTTCTGTCTTTCGCCGGCGGTTGAGATCAATGCCTTTTATAGTTTAATGCCTGTTGTGGGAGTGGCTCTGTTATTGAAGGGAATGCTGCTTTCGTCGGTGAATGCCGGCATACTTTATGTCTATGCGATTCCGGTTTTAGTGACGAGTGTTGGTTATAGCCTGTTGGCACTCTGGTGGGCCATTGATCAATTTCAACGTGAGGATGTGTTGTTTCGCGAAGCCGAACGGTTTGAAGTGGGACTCTGGTTAAAGCATCTGATGCGGACCAAAGACGCGCTGCCCAGCTTTGCGGAAGCCGGATTTTGTTTTGTGATCATCATGCTTTTACAGTTTGGTGTGATGAATACGATGAGCCAGGCCATTCAGCTCGCCACGGAGGCGGAGCGTCCCTTGCGGATGATGCAACTGCTGATGATTCAACAACTGGCGATCATAGCGACTCCCGCTCTGATGATGGGGATCATGCTGACGACCAGTATGCGAAAAACGTTCCGCCTGTATCTACCCAGTCTCGGATTTTTGGGAGTCGGGTTGGCGCTGCCTTTTTTGTTACATCCTTTGTCGCTTGAGTTAGCGTCAAGTTTGGACTGGTTTTTCCCTGCATTGCCTGCAGGGACAGTGGCTGTCTTACAAAGTATGTCCGATCCGACACAACCGATCTGGCTGATCTTGCTGGCATTTGCATTCGCGCCGGCGGTTTGCGAAGAACTGGCATTTCGCGGTTTCATTTTAAGCGGATTTGGCCGTCGTGGACGTGTCTGGCTGGCGATCATTTTATCGAGTATTACCTTCGGTGCGATGCATATGATTCCGCAGCAAGTGTTTAACGCCTCTTTGCTGGGACTGGTGTTGGGTTTAGTGGCGGTTCACAGCCGCAGCTTGTTACCGGGGGTTATCTTCCATTTTATTTACAACTCCCTTTCTGTACTCCGAGGACGTATCTCCGAAGAATGGGTCCCGACAAAAGGACTGGAGCATTTTGTAAGTATGGGGCCCGACGGTTTGCGGTATTCCTGGCCGTTACTGCTGATCTGTGGCGTGATTACGATTGTTCTGTTGCGTTGGGTGCTGCTTCAGTCAAAAACGCAAACCGATCAGGGTGCTGCGTCTGAACCTTCAGTTTCAGCTGCTTTAGACCGCCGCCTGACTGATACCAAATAAGGGTCCGTCTGGTATAATGCTGCGGTCGCTTATCTCATTCCCTACAACATTCGTATTACAAAAGCAGTATTTTGGAACGCCAGATCTTAAAAGCACGCTGGGTCTTCCCGGTTGAGGGACCATCGCTTGAGCGGGCAGTGGTGGAAGTCGAAGGTTCCCGAATTGCCGCCGTTTATGCAGGCGATCATCCCCGGGCAATTGATCTGGGCAATACTGCTTTGATTCCAGGGCTCGTCAATGCGCATACCCATTTGGAATTCAGTCACCTCGCATGCCCGCTCGGTCCTGCTGCTCCTTTCACCGACTGGATTCGGTCGGTCATGAAGTCACGGTTTGCAGGTTCTGTTCCTGTTGAGCAAAGCATTCTGCAGGGCATCAAAGAAAGTTTAGCAGCGGGAACGACCTGTCTGGGAGAAATCGCGACCAGCGAAAAGAGTCTACAGCTATTAGGACAAACTCAGCCCGCGCCTCGCGCGGTGGTCTTTCGTGAATGTCTTGGTTTTTCTGCGGAACGGATTGCCGAGCAGGCACAAATCGCGGCGGAATATTTTGAAACGCTAGCGGCTCATGCTGCTGATTTCTCCTTGCATCTGGGGCTGAGCCCGCATGCGCCTTACAGTGTACATCCCGATTTGTATCTGAACCTGATCAATCAGGCCCGCAACCAGGGGGCTCCTGTTGCTGTCCATTTGGCAGAGACGCAGGATGAATTAAAACTGCTGGAACGAAAACAAGGTCGGTTTGTCGAATTGCTGACCGAACGGGGGCTTTGGGATGCGAACATCTTGAGAGACGATGTGCGGATGACCGATTATCTGGCGCCGCTTGCAGAATTAACTTCCGCTTTGGCCATTCATGGTAATTATTTTGGTGACACGGAAATCGAATTTTTGAGACAGTCGCCGCAGATCTCGGTCGTGTATTGTCCCCGGACTCACCATTATTTCGGCCATACTCCGCATCCCTGGCTGAGGATGATCAGGCAAGGCGTCAATGTGGCGATTGGGACTGACAGCCGCGCTTCCAACCCGGATTTAAGCCTCTGGAACGAGCTGCTGTTTTTACGAGATCAATTTTCGGATGTTTCTACGGGTTTGATTCTGGAATGTGGCACTCTGGCCGGGGCGCGTGCGTTGGAAATGTCTCAGGAACTTGGTTCACTGGCAGTGGGAAAACGAGCCGATTTGACTCTGATTCAATTGCCAGACGGTTCCGATCGGCTCTCAGGCAGTGATCTTTTGTTAAATTCCCGGTCGCATGTTTCTCGGGTGATGCTGAATGGGGCTTGGGTCAATTGATTTCACGGAAAATCACGTTACCCTATAGTCTCTAGTCGTCGCAATTTGTGTGCTGGGTATTCTCAGCCAAAATGGGTTGCGTGGCTTTTCAGTGCCCGCTCAAACGAATCGGTCTTGTGAAATATACCTCGAGCGAAATTCTCAAGTGTTGTTGGGGAAACAGGAAATGGAAGAAACAGTGTCAATCGAATTTGGTCAGCCCCTACCCCAACAGCTATTTTCGTCGTCAGATGAAGAATTTCTGCAGGCGATTCAATGGAGGGTCAAGCCAACCGGGGACTTGATGAAGGGGGCCCAGGCAGGAGATCTGAATCGGTTCAGCAAGGGATTGTATTCACGTCTCAAAGAAATCGCGAAGCAGAAGAAACAGGGCAAGCACGCTGCAGAAATGCTCTGGGCTGCTCTCTGGTCTGAAGAGGCGTGTGAAGAAACCTGTCGCACGTCGGATTTAATTAATCTGATCAAATCGGCCAGAGAATTACCGGGCAAGACTCAGAAAAAATCCAAAAACGGAAAGCGAAAAAAGACTCCCAAAAAGACTCCACACTTGAGCTGGGACGAAGTCAGCCGCCTGCTGGTGGGATGGTTGGACCAGGTCACCGTTTCGGAACCGCTGCGGCCTTACGAGTTATTACTGTTAAGCGAACTATTGGAAAATGTCGGTTATCGTTTGGCACCATCGACACTCGTGAGTGTCTGGCGTCATTGCCTGTTTGCCGCGGCGTCGTTGTGCTTCAATTTGGGAGAGACAGACTTTTCCGAGATTTCTGAAGATCAGGTCATTCTGGTTTCTGGTGAACTGCCGTGGCGGTTAGGTTTTCTGTTCTCGGAAATTTCAGGAGCCAAAAACTTTCGTCAACTGGGTCAACAAAATCTGCGGGATTGTTTTTTTGAGCGCACCGATAACGACGGAACGCCCCACGCGGATTTTCTTCCCCGTTTGGATTTCTGGCTGGCTCCGTTGACGCGTGCCTTATCTGTGGGCCATGTCTTTGGGAAGTCAGTCTGGGATCAAGAGGCGCAAGAACGATTCCAATACGCGATTGAGAAACTGGTTGCGGCGTGTGATGTTTCCGGAAAATTGTTGCTGTGCCCTGTGCGTGCGGTAGAACATCATTGCTTGCTGGCTTTAGCCGCTTATTTTGGAGATCTCCCCGGCAAGAGCGCGGAGCGATTGTATTTGAAAGCGCTGGCTTCAAAGAAGAAACGTCCCCGATTCTTCATTCAATCGGATGAGAGTCCTTCCACTCAGTCTGACTGGTCTGCGTGGGCGATGCTGCGGAATTACTGGTCGGATGCATCGAACCTGCTGGTGGTGACCTGGAATGGTGATGTACCAGTGCTGAGTCTGTCTGCGCTGGGTAAACAATTATTCGAAGGCCGTTGGGATTTTTCTTTGACGGTGAATGATAAAGCGATTTCGGGTGATGGCGAATGGAGTGTTCTCTGCTGGAACTCAGATGAAGATGCAGATTATTTAGAATTGCATATGGAGCTGGAATCGGGATACAGCCTGGAACGCCAAATTTTGTTGCCACGGAATCAGCATTTTGTGTTCCTGTCTGATATCGTGACGGGAACGGAAACAGCGAACATGGAATACTCTTCCCTCGTACCAGTGGTTCCGGGAATTGCGGGCTCTCTGGATGGCGAAACCCATGAATTAAGACTCAAAACCAAAGGGTTGTCTGCGCGTGTCTTTCCGATTGGACTGTCGCAGGATCGGGATTTCTTTCAGCCCGGCAGTCTGACATTGAATGATCAAAATCAACTGGTATTGCATCAGCAAGTCTCCGCATCGAACGCCTTGTATGCGCCTCTGATCATTGATTGGGAACCGGAATTGAAACGAAAGTCAGCAGACTGGACTTGTCTGACCGTCAGTGAGGGAGGCAAAATCTCAGCCCGCGATGAAGCGTCCGGGCATCGTCTGCGAATTGGTGCACATCAGTTGTTAGTCTATCGCAGCCTGAAGAAAGGCGAAGTTTCACGCGCGGTATTAGGGCACAACACGCATTACGAAACTGTGATCGGGCGATTTGACATCGAAGGCGAATTAACGCCTCTGCTGTTCGTTGAGTAGTTTGCACGGAAATACCGTGAATCTTCTCTTTCTGGATTGGCAGGGTACTCAGGGCCGTTGAGAATTCTTACAATGGAAATCGAGTCAGGCCAGTAGAGGCAGTTCTGTTTTCTGAAGCGATTAAAATTAAGAGAAGAATCATGTCTGAAGATGTATTTGCAGCCTTGGAAGAATTACAGCAGCAATCTCCGGAAGCCGTGCTGGATCGGTTGATTGAAACGCTGACCGCACAGAAAAATTACCACCGTCTGTTTGATGCCTTGCTGATGAAAAAGAAGCAGTCGCTAGGCGTGGGACTGCTGCAGCCGACTTCGTTTGATAATGTTCCCGAAGAACAGAAAAAAGAGTTCGAACAGGCCTATGTCGATGCGGCCCGAGAAGTCGGTGGCTTGTTTCTCGCTGAAAAACTCTATGCTGATGCCTGGTTGTATTTTCAGACCATTCAGGAGCCAGAACTGGTTGCCGCTGCGTTGGATAAAATTAATCCACGGACCATTCCCGAAGACAAGGTCGAAGAACTGATTCAGGTTTGCGTGTATGAGGGAGCCAACCCGGAAAAAGGGTTTGAGATCATGCTGACAGTGAATGGTATCTGCAATACGATTACTGTCTTCGATCAAATGAATGCACAACTCGATCCGGAATGCCGACAAAAGATCGCGCGATTGCTCGTCAATCAACTCTACGGCGATCTTGTTCAATCTCTGCAGTATCAGGTTCAGCAAAAACTTCCCATGGCACCGCCGACCGATAATCTGCGTGAGTTGATGGCGGGCAGAGACTGGATGTTTGAAGGCGGCAGTTACCATATTGATGTTTCGCATTTGAATTCGGTGGTTCGCTTCGCCAGACTCTTATCAGACGATGATCCGATTATGCCTAAAGTCATCGAACTGTGTGAATATGGCTCTCGCCTGGATGAACAGTTTCAATATCCGGGAGAGAGTCCGTTTGAAGAATTTTATCCGGCCCATCTGCATTTCTTCAAAGCGTTAATGGGCGCTGAGAACGACCGCAGTCTTGCGATTGCCTATTTTGAAAAGAAGCTTGATCTGGAACCGGAAGATGAAAATAAGCAAATGATTGCCTATGTTTTGATCGATCTGTTGACGCGTGTTGATCAGAATGACCGTGCTATTGAATTGGCTGAAACGCATTTGAGCCAGTTTGAAGATCCGAATACGTTTTCCTTTACAGACTTGTGTCAGAAAACGCAGCATCTGGATGTCTTACAGAAAGTAGCACGCAATAAAGGTGATCTGGTAACATTCGCCGGTGCTTTGCTGGATGCACAAAATCAAACGCAAACTCAGGAATCTTAAGCTCCACTGCCTGTAACCGAGACGCCCGCATGTCCCACCTGCCCCTCAACCGTGCTGCCTGGAATCGGTTGGCAGAGATTCGCAGCCAGTTTACCAAGGTTGCGACCGATGAAGAGTGCCGCGCGCCATTAAAAACATTGGATTCCCGCGGCTGGTTGCCCGCTTCGGTGGAAGGGAAACACGTGCTCTGCCTGGCGTCGGGCGGCGGTTGGCAGTCGATTCTTTATGCTTCAGCCGGTGCACAGGTAACGGTGGTTGATCTGAGTAATAAGATGTTGCAACTGGATGAGCAGGAAGCGCGGCAGCGTGGACTTCAGGTGCGCATTCTGGAAACATCAATGGACGATTTATCTGACTTGCGCGATGCTCAGTTTGATATTGTGCATCAACCCGTGAGTACGTGCTATGTTCCGGATGTGGAAGCCGTTTACCGTGAAGTGGCGCGTGTGATGCGACCGGGGGGGCTTTATATCAGTCAGCACAAAACTCCCACCAGTTTGCAGATTACGAGCCGGGACCAGCAGGATACCTATGTGATTGGTCTCGAATATTACCAGCAAGGGCCTTTACCCAAAGGGGATGACCGTTCGTACCGGGAAGAGGGGGCGACTGAATATCTGCATCGCTGGGATCAATTGACGGGCGGCTTGTGCAGGCAGGGGTTTGTGATCGAAGATTTACGCGAACCCGTTCGCGCCGATCCGAGTGCGCCTGTCGGACACTTTCGGCACCGGGGCCGCTACGTCGCACCTTATGTTCGAATCAAGGCGCGACGTGTGGAGCATCAAGCAAACGATGAAAGTCCTGCTGCGATCTGGGTTCCTTGAACGCTTATTTTTATTAAGAGTCATACTGAATCAGAGAAAAGACATCGCAGCCGTTCATTTTGTCACGCGCTTGTAGAAATGAGAGTTCAATCAGAAACGCACAACTGACGAGTTCTGCATTTGAGTGTTTCGCCAGTTCAATACAGGCCAAAGCGGTACCGCCGGTCGCCAGCAGGTCGTCCACAATCAGCACGCGATCATCGGCATGGATGGAATCGGTGTGCATTTCCAATGAGTCGGTGCCATACTCCAGCTCGTAATCAAACGACTTTGTTTCAAAGGGAAGTTTTCCCGGTTTGCGAATGGGAATGAATCGTGCACCTAAGGCGAGCGCCAGTGGTGCTGCAAAAATGAAACCACGGGCTTCTGCTGCGAGGACTGCCGTGATTTGTTTATCGCGGTAGTGATTCACCAGACGGTCGATGACATCCTGAAAGGCCGTCGGTTCCGCCAGGAGAGGGGTGATATCCCGAAAGAGAATTCCTGGTTTGGGAAAGTCGGGGATCTCGCGAATATAGTTTTTCAGATTGCGTTGATCATTCATCTGGTGTGTTGTCTTTCTGAGTTTCTGTCGTAGGTTTTTCTGTTGTGGATTGTTCTGTCGGAATCGGTTCTGGCAGATTGACAAGATTTTCTTTGGCGCGGTCTATGAGATCCTGAGTCACCTTATCTGGATCTTTTTCATAGAGCACAATCAGTGCTTTCCAGGCGTTGGCTGCTTCTTCGAATTTCTTTTTTTTGACCAGTGCGTCCGCATTCGCCATCGATTGTGTCAGCATGATATACCGTTCGGCATTGTTGCGAGAATCCTCCTGTGATTTCTTAAGCATCTGTAAGGCGAGGTCCCGCATTTCTTTTTGGTCGGTATTTCCATTGAGTACGTCAACCAGCGCGGAAAGGATGGCTTCCGCTTCGGTATAATTGCCTGTTTCCAGATAATGTTGTGCCAGGATAATGAAACGTTGTGGTTCATTTTGCGGTCCGATACGCGATCTGCGTTTCGCCGTAATGCCTGCTTTGGAACGTATTTCATACGACTTGATGATTTTGAGTTTCTCTTCCACCCGGTCTTCCCATGCCTTGGGATGCGTTTCCAGAAGAGGCAGCAGGTATTTATCGCGGGCGGTATACCATTCGGGATTTTCAGGCTGTTGCAGTATGAGTTCTGCTTGAGTGAACATGTCCTCCGGAGAAAGCTCCCGCTCCTGAAACCAGTAATAACCGCCTGCGATTAATACTGTCAGAATACCGAGCAGGAAGTAGGTGTTGTCGAAAAGTTGGCTCAGTCGTGAACCGGTGCCTTCCGATTCGAGTTGCGCCCGCATGAGCCCCTGCATCAAGGTGCCCGTGCCTGCTGCCGGCCCGGAGGGTTCCGATTGTACTACGGTGGGATTCAATGAGTCAGCGTTTGTTCCCGAGAGGGCGTATGTCTCTTCAGAGGTCGACATTTCATATTTGTTCAATACATCCTGCAAGCGGCGGGAGAGAACATAGGCATCGGGAAATCGTTTCTGGGGATCTTTTTCCAAGAGTTGGCAAACGATTTCTTCGAGCCAGCTCGGGAGATCGTCGACGTATCTTCCAGGCCGATCAAACTGACCATACTTCTGTTTTTGAATAATGGCCAACATGGTTTTTCCACTAAAGGGAGGCCTTCCGGTGAGCATGACGTACATGACGGCTCCCAGGGAATACAGGTCACTTTGTTTGCTGACGCGTTTCCCTTCCGCCTGTTCAGGAGACATATATTCTGCAGTGCCGATGATCCCCCCGGTGATGGTCAACTTTTCCGTGGCAAATAATTGGGCGACACCAAAGTCAGCCAGCTTGACGCTGCCATCCTCTTTGAGCATCAGGTTGGACGGTTTCAGGTCTCGATGAATAATGCCAGCATCGTGAGCCGCTTTGAGTGCTGAGCAGATTTGAATTGAGATTGTGATTACGGTTGGCCAGTCGATGCGTTTTTCCCGGCGGAGTCGTTTGGTTAATGTTTCTCCGTCGACGTATTCCATCACATAGTAGTAGATCTCGTTATCAACGCCGCTGTCATAAAATTCAATCACATACGGATTGTGCATTTTTTTCAGGGCTTCAATCTCGCGGTGAAATCGCTCGACGAAACCGGGTTCCCGCGCGAGGGCACCCGGCAGGATTTTGATGGCAACCTGTTGGTCGGTGTGAATATTTGTTGCCAGGTAAACGGAACCCATACCGCCGGCACCAATTTTTTTTCCGATCAAATATTCGCCCAGCCTGTCCGGGGCAGATTCGTGTTCGCGTGTGTTCAAGGTTGCTACTCGATATTGAAGTGATAATATCGCCGCTGGTTTGTGGCGTTGTTCAGAGAATGATAGATTAAATGTTGTACAGTTTAAATATTATGCAGTTTAAATATTGTGCAGTGTCCGAGGACATTCCGATGTCTATAATCTCATCGGTCATTCGGTAAGTTTATTCCAGTATTCTCTATTATGGTTGAATCCATGTCTGATGCAAGAACGAAGGCAGTTCTCCTGATTGCGCACGGCAGTCGGCGTGCTGCTGCCAACCAGGATCTCGTAAAACTGGCAGAGATGCTGCAGGAACGCAAGCAATTTCCCATCATCGAGATTGCTTATCTTGAGTTGGCAGAACCGACCATTCCGGAAGGGGCCGCCCGTTGTGTTGCCTCCGGAGCAGATGAGGTATTGATGCTGCCTTATTTTCTGTCGGCAGGTGTGCATGTGCAAAACGACCTGGAGCAGCATCGGGGGGAATTCAGTGCGATGTATCCAGAGACCAGATTCCGGTTGTGTCCTCACCTGGGCTTGCATCCATTGATGTTGGAGATTGTGCTTGATCGATTGCATGAGACCGCAGAGTAAGCATGCTGAAGAGATCAGCAAATAAAAAAGGGCGTCCCAAGGAACGCCCTTTTTTCTCGCAATGAAGAACCAGTCTTTCAACTAGTTCGTTTTCGTATCAGAAATTTTACCGAAGGCCTTAAAGACAATCGGTTCACCACGGCCGGCAATGGTGACGGTGAATTCTTCCGAATAGTCGCCGGGCTTATTGGGGGGAATAATCGTCAGCGGTAAAACGTGAATTGGCTGTGATGCTTTTGGCATCCGGATTTTGAATGCTTCATCGTCTGATTCGCACTCGATCTTATTGATTTCAAATGGTTTTTTACCACGCAGTACAACGTTGACCGTTTTTTCCTGCCCTGGAATCATCATGCCCAATGAAACGATTTCAGGTGTGATCGTAATATCCGATTCTACTTTCGCTTCAACCAACAGAGGCACAGTTGTGAAATTAACGTCGTTCGTTTTCAGTATGATCTGTTCACGGATGGGGCCCAGTGGTGCTTTGGGATCCAGGTTGAGGACCAGATTGTAATTGGCGCGTCCGCCACCACGGGCCGTTTCGACTGCTTTTACAGTCAGTAATGGATTCTTGGATTCGATGCCGGTAATTGCCCAGTCTTCGCGGCCGGCATAAGCCAATGCGACTGTAGTTTCCGCACCTTTTCCCGCTTCAACGGAACCGAAATTCGCAGAGCCGGGAGTGAAGACGACATCCGTACGAATATAGGCAGTAATCGGAATCCGGATTTCAGCATACTGCGGGGAACTGATGGTCACAATGACGTTTGAATCTTTTCGTCTTTGAAACCGTGCTGTATCCATTTTTACCTGGATGTAGCCTTCTTCTCCACTTTGCAGAACACTTTTAGACGGTTCAGCGGCCGAGCATCCGCAGGTCGTTCGTACATTGGAAATGTGGACCGGATCTGGATAGATATTTTTAATTTTCACACGGAACTGAGCATCGGACCCACGGGCAATGACTCCAAAGTCGATTTTATCCTTGTCGAACATCTTCTGGGCCCATTCCTGGCCATAAGAGGCAGAGGCGCTCAAGACAAACAGGAACATGCTCAGAATACCAAATCGGAAACTACTCTTTATTAACATTATTGAATCTCACTTCTGCAAAAAATGAATTAACTTCGATGTATGAATAAAGCTGAGGTGCTGAGATTTGTTAAAGGGTAGGGTTTTAACCGAGTTTCAGCACACAACTTGTTTATCATGTGGTGCAGAATCCATTCACAGAGACGTTTCACACTACTTGTAAAATCCAGCTTGTATGCACTCTTTACAGATGTCTCAGAAAGAACAAATGTTAGAGTTCAACGGGTCTTAACAATATAGCCAGCATTATAGTTCATTTATGTGTCCGAGATCAAATTTGATCTTCAGATCATAAGTTTAATGGCTTGTGTGACAAATACATCAGTCGGCATCGACACTTTGGAGACGGCAATTTAGTTCTCATACGGGGAATTGTCAATGTTGCCTCTTTCTCGTTGAATCTGCTAACCCTTGCCGGACTAAATGGACTAATCCGACCCGTTCCAGACTCACTAACAGAGAATTTAGGGATGTCGCAAACAGTTTCTGTAACTGGTCTTGGGGGAATACTGGTTGCATAGAGATTTATCATCAAAACTGGTGTAGATCCATTCAATTGTGCTGCTTTGTGATTCAAAAGCGTTCTATCTTAACAGGCTTGTCCAGGCTGGTTGAGTTGGATTTTTTACCAGTTCGGAAGGACTCCTAAAGCAGTTGATCTCGAATCCAAAATAGTTGGCTTTCTTTGAATTTCTCCCCGCATCATTTTTAGGGAGTGATACGTTTTGAAATAGAGTGTGCTGCGTTGCAAGTCATTCTGACAAATACAACAGACAGGCAGCCGCGTTTGTCTGACGGAATGATAAGGGAGATGGGATGTCTTTCGATATCAGGCCGGTCTGGTTTGCTTTGTGAATCAACTGGTTCGTTTCATACAAATATAAAGTGTTTTGATTTTAAGAGTGAATGATTATGAGAAGTGTCACTGTGAAAACGGTGGTGCAGAGAACCTCAGTTCGGTCTCATTTAAACAGGGAGCAATTGGTTAAGATGATGAAAATACAAACTGCCAAGGCAGGTCTTGCCGGACTGTTGGTTCTGGGAATGACCTGGTTGGTGACACCAGGTCAGTTAGAAGCGAACCATAAGTGTGGAGGTCATTGCAAACAGGGAGGACGATCACTTTTCCATTCCGGAAAATGTTGCAGTCCCTGGAAACTGGGTCATAAACATAAATGTCGATCGGGGTGCCAGGATAATTCCTGCGGTTCCGAGTCAATTGTCGATCAGTATTATCAAGGAGCCGTCTATGGTATGGGAAACAATGCGCGCAGTGGTTGCAAGTCGTGCCAGTCTGGAGGTCATGTTGCTGGTCCTGATGGGATGTCAGCCGGTGGAGGTGCGTCGCCGCCGTTAGCGGTTCGGGGAATGTCGATCCATCCCACGATTCTGCATTATCCGGGAACGAGGGGAACCGCGTATCTGCGTCCCACCCGAACGATGCCCGCCGATGGGCCGGAAGGTCACCCTCGGGATGCCGGTTTGGATATCTATGCACCGGGTGCAACGGATATTCGGGTCGTCGCATTGAATCGACAACGGGATGAGATGATTGGATATCGCGATCCTGCGAATGAAGATATCTGGGAATTTGTTACGAAGCGTCCTTTGATTCCTGGAATTCAACACATTTATCAGGTCTATGCGATTTATCCTGAAACCGGAAATGTTCCCCAAACCCAACGTGTGCGGTTGATAATGGGACGAATTGTTGAACTCAGTTATAAAAAACACACTTACAAAAAATAGTACTGATCACACATGTTTTTTGCGTGTTAAGAGCCATTTGCGCTTATAATCAAAAATGATAAGCCGCGCGAGATCGCGAAATGTGTTCTGAAGAGTTCCAATTCGTCCCACAGCACCCACGCCTTATTTTGAACACGGTAGTTTTTTGAGTTGCGAAGACTGGCTGCAGGTTAGCCAGAACGATTCCGCTCAGCTATCATGTTCTAAACAGGGCGTGTTTTTTTGTGATGACACCGCTCACTCCTTTCATTCCATCGAGAGTTGAAGCAGGCTGATTCGTGAACGAAGTGGAATATCTGAGGATCATCTCAGGCCAGAGACAGGATTGGCGCGCCCGACTTCTCAAACCCTGCCTCTGGGTTTTCAGCGTGCCTTATCGGATCGTGGTTGCGATTCGGAACAAGCTGTTCGACTGGCGTCTGCGATCGATACAGAGCCCCACCGTTCCTGTAATCAGCCTGGGCAATCTGACAACGGGAGGCACAGGCAAGACACCCTGCGTTGCGTACCTGACTCAGTGGTTTCAACAACAGGGATTGAAGGTCGCACTGTTGAGCCGCGGATATCGTGCTTTGCCGGGCGAGGTGAATGATGAAAAATTATTGTTGGATCGTCTTTGCCCCGGAGTTCCGCATTATCAAAATCCGAATCGATGCGCTGCTGCAGTGCAGGCGGTTACTGAAGGCGCTCAACTTCTGATTCTGGATGATGGCTTTCAGCACCGCAAGCTGGCGCGCAGGCTGGACATTGTGTTAATCGACGCCGTTTGTCCCTGGGGGCATGGCCATCTCTTGCCGCGTGGTTTGTTGCGAGAACCGAAGTCATCATTACGGCGGGCCGACTTTGTAATTCTCACCCGCGCAGATCAATGTTCTCTGGCAGTGTTGGAGAGCCTGACGAATGAAATCGCGAAGCATATTTCCCGCGATCTGATCGCGCATGCCATTTTTCGTCCTCAGGCTTTAGTGAATACCGAAGGCAAAACAAAAACGCTGGAATCAGTTGCAGGGAAAAAGGTATGGGCTTTCTGTGCGATCGGAAATCCTGCTGGTTTTCGGCAGACATTGGAGAGCGCCGGTTTTTGTCTTTCGGGGATGCAGATCTTTCCCGACCATCATCACTATTCGAATGACGAACTTCAGGAAATTGGAACCCGTGCCGCGTCGGCCTCAGTGGACTTGATTCTGACTACCGGCAAAGACTTGGTAAAAATTAGTGAACAAAAGTTGTGTGGAGTGCCGGTCTGGGCGGTCGAAATTGGGGCCGAAATCGGATGGGGGCGCGAAGCCTTCGAAGGAATTCTGCAGACTATCGTAATGGAAGTGTCCGCTGATTGAGATTTCCTGACAGTTCGAGTGATGGCACATTTGGCATTATAAACATAAATAACAATACATATCGCCTTAAAATGGGCCGCCGATCCGGAAAATTGATGCAATCTGGTTTCATAAATACTTGATTTTGGGTGTTTGTTCTGTCATCCTGAAGGCTGACGAGATTTCACACAGTGAAGGTAGTTTACAGAGAATACTGATCTCACCTGACTTAGGCCTGCCCAAAATACGGATTACATGTCTTAAATGCCGTGTCCGTACTGCTTCCCCCACATTGGTCTGTTCAATCGTAATTCAAATAAACGAGGTACTTTAATCATGCAAAAGATGAATTTTAGCCAAATATTTGTCGCTGCTCTTCTGGTCTCTGGTGTGAGTTTTCTCTCACCTGTAGATGTTTCCGCAGACGATTGGGGCTCAGTCACGGGGCAGTTCGTGTTTGATGGCGATGTGCCCGAACCAGTGGTGCAACGCTCAAAGGGAGATCCGGCTGTTAAAGATCCTGCTGTTTGTGCTGCAGAAACACATTACAATAAAGATCTGGTAATCAATCCCGAGAACAAAGGGATTCAAAACGTCTTCATGTATATGCGCAGGGCGAAATCGGTTCACCCAGATCTGAAAGCTTCCAAAGAGAAAACCATCGTCTTTGATCAGAAGGGGTGTACTTTTTATCCTCACTCTCTGATCGTTCGAACGGATCAGAAAGTGCTTGTGAAGTCAGATGATGCCGTGGCGCATAACACGCATACGTTTCCGATCAAGAATCAAGCCGTGAACTTTATTCTGGCACCCAATGATCGTGAAGGAAAAGAAGTTGCCAATGTGATCCCCGAAATTTTACCGATGCAGGTGAAGTGCGACATTCATCCCTGGATGACGGCTTACTGGTTTGTTGTCGATCATCCCTATGCTGTGGTGTCTGACAAGGATGGAAAATTTTCGATTAAGAATCTTCCCGCAGGTAAAAATGATTTCCGTATCTGGCATGAAAAAGTGGGCTATGTCGAACGAAAATTTACGGTCAATATTAAACCGGGAGAAACGCTAGACCTGGGCGAGATTAAAATCAGCCCTTCCAAATTCAAATAATATTCTGTTTGAACACAGAGATTTGAGATACGGGCACGTCCGACAGGGCGTGTCCTTTTTAATGCCATTTAACTGTTGCTGAAGATGGTAAGGTCGTCATAGCCATGCAAATGCCTCACGGTTTCATCGCTCTGGTTGTGTTGGGAACGATTTGTTTCTCGGCGAAGATCAGTTTGGCTCAGCCGGAGCAACAGGGCGCGCTGCCGAAATTTCGCGAATCCGTTTCATTAGACGTGAATAATGCGGTTCTCAAAAAAATGGGTTCCGTACGTGACTTTCTGGCTGAGAAACAGTGGGAAGACGCCGTCGATATTTTAATACAGATTTCCGACGAATACGGCGACTCGCTTTATCCGGAATCGACGGGCCGTTATCTGCGGGTATCTGAATACTGCCAGAATCTGCTGGCAGCCTTTCCTCGGGAAGCGATTGTCATTTATCGCGAAAAAGTAGATCCGCGTGCCCAACGCTGGTTTGAGCAGGCGCTGGCAGAATCATCAGAACAACCGCTGTTGAATATTGTCGATCAGGCCTTGATGAGCAGCTATGGTGATGACGCCTTGTATCGACTGGGGGAAATGGCCTGGGAGCGAGGAGCGCTTTCGCAAGCCCGAGCCAGTTGGAGAAAACTGATTCCCGTTGCTGATGCGGGGCAGCAAGGCCGTGATCCGGGTGTGTTCGTTTATCCCGATACCGATTTACCGGTGTCTGATATCCTGGCCCGTTTGATTCTGGTCAGCTTTTTTGAGGGGGATTTCCAACGGGCTCAATTTGAGTTAGGTGTATTTCAGGAGAGATACCCACAAGCCTCTGGAACGCTGGCGGGAAAGCAGGGGAACCTGGTTGTGTTGTTATCCGCGATTCTGGCAGACCGCGCTTTGGTTTCTCTACCAGCGACACGGCCGGAAATGCAAACCTTTGCCGGTCATCAGACACGTAATTATCGGGCAAAAAAGAAAGTGGATGTCGGCGCGATCGAGTGGTCTTTTCGTATTCCGACGACTTGGACTCCGGAATTTATCCGCAAGCCATCGTTTGGACAGCGGATGCCTCCGGGCTGCTTTCCGGTTGTATATCGGGAACATGTTTTTTTTAATGATGCCGAACGGATTTATGCTCTGAACTGGAAGAGTGGGCTGCCAGCCTGGTCCGTTGATAAAGAGTCCAGCCCGATTATTTACCCGTCTGTTATGGAAGGGGCGCCCCGCATTCCATTTCGTCCGGTCGTCGGCGTTCCCCGGTTCACAATGACGATCGCGGAAGGCCGACTCTATGCGCGGATGGGAACCCCGGTCACGTCCGTTGCCAAAGATGAACGATTAGGGCTCTTTTCGGATCTGGTTTGTCTAGATTTGGATCAGGAGCAAGGCAAACTACTCTGGAAAATTTCTTCGTCCCAACTGCGCGAACAGAATTTTGTCTGGTCGCTGGAAGGCGCGCCGGTCGTTTCAGGAAGTAGACTGTTCGTGGTTTTACATCGCGGATTTCCTGAAGTCCAAACCAATGTCGCCTGCTTCTCGACAGAAACGGGAGAGTTACTCTGGAATCAAAAAGTTTGTCTGGCGTTAAGGAATATCGAAGAGGGCGTCAACTATATCAGTCATCTGTTACTGACATTGGCGGAAGGACAGCTTTATCTTTCGACCGATATGGGAGCGATTGCTGCGCTGGATTCCCGCGATGGTAAATTGAACTGGATTGTTACGTATCCCTCACAAGAGGAAGTGACCAGGCAAGAGTTAAGCGATCATATGCAAACCGGTCTGGTGCCCTGTCTTTACGATCGTGGAATTCTGTTTGCTGCACCGCAGGACTCTAATCAATTGATGGCCTTGGACGCTGATACCGGTTTGTTACTCTGGCAGAGAGAATTACCTGACCCGATTCGGGATTTGCTGGGAGTGAATCAATCGACTTTGATTGTAAGTGGCAATCAGCTCTTTGGTCTGGATCGGGCAACGGGAACCGTCAAATGGAAGGTGGGCTATCAGGACCCGGAAGGCTTCGGCTATGGCCGGGGACTGCTGGCGGGAGAGTTTGTGTATTGGCCTTTACGGGAAGAAATTCTGGTGGTCGATGCTGAGCAGGGATTTCTGAAACAGAAAATTGCCTTACGTGCACTGCATGGTGAAACAGGGGGAAATTTAATTATCGCCGGTGAACGACTGCTGATTGCCCAGCCTCGGAAAGTAACCGCATTCGGGAATTATGGCAGCGTACCATCTGATGGTTTGAAGAAAATCTCTGCGTTGTTGACGCAGTAAAGTTTAACACGTGTTTGTTAGAATAATCAGGAAGCTGACCCGTTGTCCGTTTTCTAAAAAAACAATCTGTAATTTTTAAAACAAGGTGAATGACATGAAAGTTTCGTTTCGTAAAATTCCATTCTCTATCTTGAGTCTCATTTGTGTGTGTGGCCTGTCTGCCAGTGCCTTTGGTCAGATTTCCGATCCTCCCGGCAAAGTGGGTGTCGGCGATTCTGCACCGGCTTTCACTGCGATGGACGATCAGGGGAAGGGCTGGAAATCGACCGACTATGTTGGGAAAAAAGTATTGGTGGTTTATTTCTATCCCGCAGATTTGACCGGCGGCTGCACCAAGCAGGCTTGTGGCTTTCGGGACGATATGAAAAAACTGATCGGTAAAGACGTCGAGGTCATTGGTGTGAGTGGTGACTCTGTCCGAAATCATCAGCTCTTTAAAAAAGAACATGATTTGAATTTCACTCTCCTGGCTGACGAAGATGGCGGTGTCGCCAAGAAATTTGGTGTGCCTTTGAAAAAAGGCGGATCAATCAAACGGACCATTGATGGTAAGGAAGAAACATTGACCCGTGGTGTGACGGCTGCGCGCTGGACTTTTGTGATCGATAAAAACGGGAAGGTGGTTTTGAAAAATACGAAAGTCAAAGCCGCTAATGACAGTAAAGCGATTCTGGACGTAGTCAATAAGCTAAAATAGTAAGGTTAGATTGACCGGTTTGTTATCGATCGACAAACCGGCCATTCGCATGTTGCTCACCTGCAAAATTGGTCATTCGTACTCGACAGTGAATATACTGGCGGCATACAATTGATTTTGCGGGTGAGGTTTCTTTTTTGCGCTTTCATCAAGTGAGGGAATATTTCATGTGTTGTGTCCGTTCGAGCAAAAGTCGCTCAGGAGTTCTCATTTGCCCTTTGTTGGCAGTGATGATTTTTGCAGTGATGATTCTTGCCGGTTGTGAGCAGACGGAGCATACAGCGAATTCGGTTCCCGCAAAACCGGATAGTGAAGCTGGAGCGTCTACTGCGGTTCCGGGAAGTGAAGCGGCTGACGACGCACCGGAGTTGGGTGCAACACAGGCAGTGGTTTTCAAGTCGGGCATGGAAATTGGCGCTGTGCCTCTTCCCTTTGAAGTCGAAGATGTGACCGGCCCGAATAAAGGCAAACACCTTTGTTATCGCTGCCTGTACGGGGGACGGCCTGTGGTGGGTATCTTCGTACGTGATCTGGATGAAAGCACGCAAGCGCTGATTAAGCAAATCGATCAGGAAGTTGCCGCACATCAGGCAGAAAAGCTGGCGGCTTTCGTTGTGGTTCTGACTGATGATCCTCAGTCCGCGAAATCGGATCTGGAAAAAGTCGCCGCGAAAAACGAAATTAAAAATGTTCCTTTGACTGTTTTTGAAGGGGCTGCCGGCCCTGAAGGATATCAGGTTACCAAAGAGGCAGCCGTGAATGTGATGATGTGGGAAGGCACTGTCAAAGCGAACCGTGCGTTTCCCAAAGGCCAATTGAAGGCTGAAGGGATTCAGGAAGTGATCGCTGATAGCAGATTGATTGTTAACTAAGCCTGTCGCTTACCAGTTCAGACAGGATAAAGGGTTTCGATGTACGCTCGAACCTCGTTTTTTATGAAGATTCTTTTTCGGGAAGTTGAAGCTCCGCATTTGCTTATGGTCTCTCAATCTCAACAATTCAGACTTACCGGATGTCGCAATCACTGTGTTTCTTTTCTGGTGATGGTTCTGGTTCAGCTCATGCTCTGTTCTGTACCTTGCTTCGCGCAGCCTTTGCGGAATGGGAATCCTGCGCTGGCAGATCAGCATGAACTGTTTCCGACCAGCCGTCTCTACTCGAAGAACATTAATGATGCTTTGAGGTTAGTCAAACAGAAAAAGTATTCGGCAGGCATACCGGAACTGCAGGCCGTATTGGAAGCACCCGAGGACTATGTCTCTAAAGAGCAAGGGCCGGTCTTTCTCAGCCTGAAACATATTGCGCAACAGGCCATCGCTGACCTGCCAGCCGAAGGCAAACGGTTTTATTCGGTGCAGTATGGTCCCACAGCAGAACAGTTTTTCAAACGGGCGGTGGAACAGAATGACATCGATCTGTTAGAGGAAGTGGTCCGTCGCTATTTCTTTACCAATGCTGGCGCTGACGCCGCTTATACGCTCGGTGCCTATTACTTTGAACGGGGCGATTTCTGGGGGGCGACACAACAGTGGGAGGCCCTCAGCGATCAACATGATCTGGCAAAGTCGAAGGAGCCTCTGCTTACGTTTAAGCTGGCGGTTGCCTGGTATCACCTTGGCAATCGGGGGAAATGTCGTCAGGCGTTGATGAAACTGGCACGTCTGACCTCTGGAAAGACGTTCGAATTTCCGCAGGGAACAAAAGTGACATTGTTTATGGCAAAGGAAGACCCGGTGAACTGGTTGTCCGGTTTGATGGGCACTTTGGACCTGAGCGCAGCCAAGGAGCAAAAGAACTGGAGCCTCTATCGTGGCAGTCCCGCGCGTTTGGCATCGGCCGTGTTTGCTGTGCCTTCCGCAAAACCTGTCTGGCGTTTTTCTACTATTCAGGATTCCTCTCGTCTTGATCAGGAACAAGGACCGCAGTTGGAGGAAATGCTCCGGAAACTGGGCAGACATCGTCGCGAACATGTTCAGGGAGTTTTGCCCGCTGCCAGTCCGTTGGTCATCAATGGTAAAGTCATCTTCAGAACACACCGTAATCTCAAGGCGGTATCTTTAGCGACGGGAGAGCTGGATTGGGAAACCACGATTACGGATGCGCTCTATCGGGAACTGTTAAAAGACCCGCGGAATATGGACGAAGAATTTTCAGGGACGCCGCGGACTCCTTTGGAAATGTATCTGGCACAGCGCGCCTGGCAGGATTACACCGTTGGGCATTTGAGTTCAGATGGTAAGCTGGTTTACAGTGTGGAAAATGTAGGATTCGTTGGGGGCTTTTATCATTTCAGCCGATTCGATTCGGAAAATGTTCTGGTTCCAAATTCGTTTAATCGTTTGATGGCTTTTGAAGTGGATTCGGGAAAACTCGCCTGGGAGTTAGGCGGCCCCCGGTTTCAAAATCCGATTGGTTATTCCGGGCATTACTTTCTGGGACCGCCTTTGCCTCTCGACGGCAAATTATATTGCCTGGCAGAAGAGGGCAGGGAATTTCGCTTGTTGGTTCTGGATGCGCGCACCGGTAAAACGCTCTGGACGCAATCTTTGTTTCGCAGTCAGAACCCGATTGCCCGTGGCTACACCACAGATCGTCGGCCCCTGGACCACATTCGCCGCAGGATGGGGTTGAGCCCTTCTGTAGCGCATGGTGTGATTGTCTGTCAGACTGGCGCTGGTTGCATCGTCGGCATTGATGCTGTCACGCGCAGACTGCTTTGGAGAAAAGTGGATGCCAGTGTTGATGAAATTACATCGTCGGCTGCTTTTTCTTTCGCGGTGAATCAGAATTCGGAAGGCTGGGCAGAGTTTACTCCGGTCATTGTGGGTGATCGAGTGCTGATTTACTCTCGCACGTCACAAACGATTCAATGCCTGAATCTCTTTGATGGTAGCCTGGTCTGGTCGCGACCCCGCCGGGGCAATCTGTTTATCGCTACGATTCATGATGGGAAAATATTACTGGTCGGCAGCGATCAGATTGATGCGATCAAATTGAGCGATGGCTCACCTGCGTGGCCAAGATTACGCCCGATTGCCGCGCCCAGCGGTCGTGGGATCGTAGTGAAAAATACATATTTTCAACCAGTTGAAACAGGTGAGATTCTGAGTATTCGTCTTGATGATGGTTTAATTCTGGCACGCTCGCGCATCGAAACGGACTCGTTAATCGGCAATCTCGTCGCGGCCCAGGGGGTACTTGTTTCTCAAAATGAAACCGAGGTAGTTGGCTTTCAATCCATGGACACCATCCGGGAACAAATTCGTCTCGCCAGCCAATCTGTGCAACCTGACGATTTGGCATTAGCACAGTTACTGCGCGGCGAGCTCAATCTGTTTGCCGGCGATGCCGCTCAGGCGATGCGGGAAATTGATAAATCGATCCAGATTAAACCGACCTTGCGCGCCAAACGGCTGTATGCAGATATGTTACTGGAAAGTTTAGACCACGATTTTGAGCAGAATCAAAATCAGATTTCCAAGCTGGAATACGTGCTGGTTGACGATGATCAACGCAAGCGATACTTCAAGATTCTGGCCCTCAATTATCAGAAACAAGGCGATCTGGATGCCGCGCTTCAAAATTACCTCAGGCTGTCCGCGCTTAAGAATCTGTTCAATTCTGAAAACATCAAAAGTGGTTCGTTTGTCCGTACGGATCGCTGGATTCGTTCCCAATTGGAATCAATGGTTGCCCTCGCTTCCGAGACAGAACGCGATCAAATCAGATCATTCTTTTCCCGCTATTACAGAGAGCAGCTTGCGGAAGCGGAAATGGATGTGCTGGAACGTTTTCTGCAATGTTGTGGGAATCTGCCGGAGACACAGCAGGCCAGGGTGACTCTGATTGGACAACTCGAACAGGCGATTCACACTGGTTCCGAAAACGAACAGTCTCAGTTGCGCCGCCGATTAATGAAACATCTGGAATATCTCAAGGCTTCGAAGCAGCCTGTGATGGCCGCATTTGCGACTGCGAAACAGACGCAAATTTATCTCGCAGCCAATCAATATCCGCAGGCTGTCGAGTTGATCGAAGAACTGGTCACGCGCTGGCCGAATGTGATTTGCCTGGATGGAAAAACAGCGTTACAGTTAGCGCAGCAGTGGCAGTCAGAGCCGGAATTCCAGAAATGGCAAACCGCTGGTTCAGACTGGCCGGACTATCCGGCTCAGGTTTATCACAACGAACAATCCAAAGGACAGAATATATTTCTGCCAGTGGAAATTATCGGCCTCTCGAATTCATTATTCGAAAATTATCGTCTTGAAGTCGGCCCGGCCAGAGAATTTCTGTTCGCATACGATGGTCAGGGAAAACAGCAGTGGGCCTTCTCGTTAGAGCAGGCGGGAATTGCAGTTCCTCCCCAATCTAATTTCTCTGCCCGGGTGTATGAGCACTATCTGGTAGTCAATTTCGGTTCGCATTTCTTCGTACTGGATACATTAAACCGGGATGCCACCAACCAGCCGACATTTTTGTGGCAAGAGAGGCTGATCTCTGGCCCTCCCAGTCATCGCGAATACTTTACCATCGACCGAGAGGGGGTCACTCCGGTATTACGTGAGTACAAAACACGTAGCGCAGACCGCGCGTTGCTGGGACGGATCGGAACTATTAATGAAGAGTTTATCTGCTATCAGGTTGACGATGAATTGATCGCAGCCGAATTACAAACCGGCAAGATCTTGTGGAAACGTCAGGGAGTTGTGACCAGCAGTCAACATTTTGGCGATGCCGGACATGTGATTGTGATGACGGGTGACGCAAGATTAAATCCCCGCTATGATGTTTTAAGTGGCCAGAGTGGCGAGGATCTCATCAGATCACAGAAGCTGGAGCCGGGGGAAGCTCCTGTTTTTGCTTTTGAACGCTACGTGCTGACATTTACGCCTCAAGCCGACAATACGAGTCGCCTGCGTTTAATGGATTTATCAACGGAGAAAGAAGTCTGGAGTCACTTAATAAGTGAATCCACGAAATATACTCTGGGACAAAGTCATGAAATCGCGATGGTCAATCCGGAAGGAATCATTTCCATTTTGGATTTGTGGACCGGCGAAAAGAAGTTTGAAGTAAAAGGGAATCCGACATCGAATCTGATTAATTTGCTGGTGCTCAAAAACGCGCGGCAATATCTGGTGATTGTGGGTAAGAAATACGAAGCGAAGAGTGGGGTCTCTTATCGCGTCTTATCCTCTTCCTATCCCTTCAGCGGAGAGGTGTATTCCGTGGATCGGAAGACCGGCGCATTGATGTGGTCGCTGCCCGTGGATGTACAAGGGGTTGATCTCAAGCAATTTTTTGATCTGCCGGTCTTAATACTGGCAATCGGTCAGATCAAGGGAAGGCCTTCCAGCGAAGGGACACAGATCGCTTTGCAGGTGGTTGATTTACGGAATGGGGACGTGATCTTAAACGGAACGTCTCGCAGTAATCGGGGGCGAATCTGGATTGTACCCGATGTCGAACAGCAGAATATTCTGATTGAGCCATTCCAGATCAGACTCAGCTTCGAAGAACCACCGGTGGCTGCGAAAAAACCATAGTCTGCTCGCGCCTGTGCCTCGGTTTGCGATAATGTCTCCAAGGCTATGGGAGCCACGCATCGCGATGCCTAGGATGCTCTGGTGAAATAGGGCGCGCTTTAATATTTATCTATGTTATCGTCGTCATCATAGTCCATCTCATCCAGATCGTCGTCTTCATCGCGATCAGGATGTAATGGGCTATCTGGCGAGAAGAAAAAGTCTCCCAGCCCCATGGGCATCATGTTTCCACCCAGGCTTTGTTTTCGTTTTTCTGAAAAAGATTCAAGGTCGAGCGCGTCATCACCCAGACAGCTTTTGAGCGATTCCAGCCAGAGTACATCTTTACTGAGAGGATGATCTTTGTCCTGGACGGCACGTTTCAATGCCAGCCGCAAAACGTTAATTCCATCGCGGGTCGAGAAATCCAGTTTCAGGCTATGCGACTGTTGCAGGAAGTCGACGGTCAGGTCAAGCATATGCTCATTGGCAAAGGGCAGGTGATATTTCAGGATCATCTTTTCATCTTCGCGATTCGGATGTTCCAGAGAAATGCTGGGCTGCAGGCGGCTGAGGATATAGTCGGGGATTTCAAACGTCGATTCATCTTCGTTCATGGTGACGGCACAACGAAATTCAGGATGAGCCGGAATGGTGACACCCGCGACAATCGATTCCACATAGCGGCGATGGTCGAGCAGCGGTGCGAGGCTGGCCCATGATTTTTCATTCATGCGGTTGCCTTCATCGAGTACACAAATTCCGCCACGAATCATAGCGGTTACCAGTGGAGAAGCGTGATAGGCAATCTTGCCACTCTCAGCCAGTACCGGGGTGACCAGTAAGTCTTCCGGTCGTGTGTCAGCCGTGCATTGATAAATGAAAAGCTCCTGATCTCGCGTCCGGGCTCCCGCGATGGCAAGCGAAGTTTTGCCAATTCCCGGAGTTCCCACCAGGCGCGGCGTCAGAGGCATGTCTTTTTCATCAATCACCAGCCAGCAGGCTAAAAGCTGTTTTAAGGCTTCGTGCTGCCCGATCCACTCACCGGTTGTCTGGTCGGCGCGACCCAGATGCAGGCCTACCCCGTCAATTTCCGCTCTGTTTGACATTTGGAATCTATTTCTATATTGGAACAGTCAGCGTCGTCTGCTACTGGTACAGGACTTCTGAAGAGGTTCTTTTTATTAGCATCGATTATAGGCGTCTGAAGTCACTTCTGATAAGTCTGGTATTCCAACTCTTCGAATATGATTCTGAAATATGGTGAAAAAACCATCAGGCGTTGTTTTTTTAGGAATTCTTTAAGTGCTTGTCCCGGAAGAGGATAACTGATTTTAAACCCGCTGGGATAGTATGTGATCCGCGGAAAACTTTTTGAGATCTCAGGCAACTCTTGTTAGAATGAGCAGGTTTCCCACATTTGAATTTTCGATAACGCCTTTCACGTTATGTCATTTCCTAAGTGAGGGCACACATCCTCAGCTATTTTGAATCATCTCTTTTGTAGTGTGTCTCATTTTTATTTGTGTTTCTAAACGCCAATTTAGAAGGGGGAGGAGCGATGGATAAACCTATTCTCGCGAGGGACATCATGGTAACAAAGCTGGTTACCTTAACTCCGGACATGGATGTTCTGGAAGCAATCGGGATGCTGTTGAGTCATCGAATTTCAGGAGCGCCCGTGATTGATCCGGAACGTAGGATACTGGGGGTCTTTTCTGAACGCTGTTGTATGGATGTACTCATCAAGGCCAGCTACGAACAACTTCCTTCTTCTCAGATCTTTCCCTTCGTCGATACTGAGGCACGCTGCATCACGGAAGATACCGACTTACTGACGATTGCCCAGATATTTCTCAGCACCGCGACACGCAGGCTGCCTGTCGTCCGCGATGGTAGCTTTCTGGTCGGTCAAATCAGCCGCCGCGATTTGCTTCAGGCCGGGAATAAGAGCCTGCAATTTCATACCAATCTCCCACAGGAGAAGAATTTGCTTTATTTAAGCGGCTTAATGAATCGGGAAGAATCGCCGATTGCCTGAGCTCCCGTTTGTGGTGATTGGGATTTTCGAGTGAGAATTACTCTTAAAAACCAGCTGGACCAGTTTCAGCTGGTTTTTCTCGTTCCTGATGGTTTGATTTTCGCAGCCGGTCAACTAAAATCGGGCCAATATCAGTTCCCGTAAACAGGGATCAGCCATGTATTGGGTTTGCTCACGACTTTTTTTTGAGTCGGACAGGCAAACACAGTACGTATCAGAATCGGTATTTCAACGATCATTTGAAAATTCTACTCAGATAAAGCCATCTATCCGAAGGACTTGTAGCATGGACCAGGAAGAAATTTTACTCGACACCGAAGAGAGAATGGACAAAGCGGTTCACGTTTTGCAAGGACAATTGCAGGGGATTCGCACGGGTCGTGCTACCCCGGCGCTTGTGGATTCGATTCGAGTAGATTATTACGGTTCGCCGACCCCCTTGAAGCAAATGGCGAATGTGAGTGTACCGGAACCTCAACAGATCCTGATTCGTCCCTTCGATGGACAAATGGTGGGAGAGATTTCCAAGGCGATTCAGGCCAGCAATTTGGGATTGGCCCCGAATACCGACGGACGCGTGGTGCGCTTGAATATTCCCCCTTTGTCTACAGAGCGTCGCCGTCAGCTTGTTTCGCGCGTGAAAGAACTGGCTGAAGAGGCCCGCGTTTCGATCAGAAACATCCGCCGCGATGCGAATAAGCACGCGGATCAGTCAGAAAAAGATAAAGTGATGGGAGAAGATGAACGCGACAATACCAAGATCGACGTTCAGGACCTGACTAAGAAATACGAAGGTAAGGTCAACAGCATTGCTGACGCGAAAGAAAAAGACGTCATGGACGATTGATTTTTCTGGCGATTGTTTTCAGCGATCGCCGTCTTGGCCTTGAGTTACGTTTGCAAAAATCATTATCAGGAGTGCTTTTCAAAATCAAAGCATTCAGAACAATATCATTATACCTCAAACTCTGTATTGAAAGAGACTGGTTCAAGTTTCCATGGCAAAGAAGACAATTGAAGATGTAGACGTTGCAGGCAAAGCCGTTTTAATGCGTGTGGATTTCAACGTGCCCCTGGATGAGAATCTCAACATCACCGATGATCGTCGCGTGCGGATGGCGTTACCTTCTATTAAATCGGTCATCGATCGAGGCGGCCGTGTCATTTTAATGAGTCATCTCGGTCGCCCCACAGGAGATGCCAGCGATTCTAAATACAGTTTGAAACCGACGGCAGCCTGTCTTGGCCAATTGCTCGGTCAGGATGTTGCCTTCGCAACGGATACGGTAGGCGATGATGCCAAGGCCAAAGTGGCAGCACTCGAAGCGGGACAGGTATTGGTTCTGGAAAACCTGCGTTTCAATCCCGGTGAGAAAAAAGGGGATGCTACATTCGCTGGCGAACTGGCAGCGTTTGCTGATATTTACTGTAACGACGCATTTGGCACCTGTCACCGTACGGACGCCTCGATGGTCGCCGTTCCGGAAGCCATGGCAGGAAAACCGAAAGTGGTTGGTTTCCTGGTTGCAAAAGAAATTCAGTATCTCACCGATGTCATTGCCAACCCCAAACGCCCTTTTGTGGCCATTTTGGGCGGCGCCAAAGTTTCTGACAAAATCAAGGTCATCGATAACCTGTTGGGCATTTGTGATAAAGTGCTTATCGGCGGGGCGATGGCTTATACCTTCGCTCTCGCACAAGGTGGAAGCGTTGGAGACAGCCTGGTAGAAAAAGACAAGGTGGATTTGGCCAAAGAATTGATCGCTAAGGGCGGTGGTAAATTGATGTTGCCCGTCGATACGCATTGCGGTGACGACTTCAACAGCAACTGTAACAAAGTCGTTGTGAAAGCCGGTGAAATTCCTGACGGATTTGAAGGTCTCGATATCGGGCCTGAGACAGCAAAGATCTATGCGGAAACAGTAAAATCTGCCAAGACGGTTGTCTGGAATGGTCCGATGGGCGTGTTCGAAATGACTCCCTTCGATGCCGGAACGAAAGCCGTCGCGCAAGCGATTGCCGACAGTGATTCAACCAGTATTATTGGCGGCGGTGACAGTGCCGCTGCGGTACAGCAGCTTGGATTCGCCGATCAGGTTTCTCACGTCAGTACCGGCGGCGGTGCCAGTCTGGCAATGCTGGAAGGCCAGGAATTCGCAGCCGTTAACCTGCTGGATGAAGCATAATACGGCTCTCTGAACCCGGTTCCTGAAAAGTATATAAAGCACAGTCTGTCGGCAAACAGGCTGTGTTTTTTTTCCGACAGCAGTGTTGCTCGAAAACGTGGCAGGTATCCGGTAAAATGTGACAGGTGTTATTCAAGATTGAGATGGCATTGAAGTTGGTGTGCCATCTATGAGGAAGTCTCTGTATCTTGAATGTGTGTTTTGAGTCTTTGCTGGAATCGAAAACACTATTGAATACTGGAGTCGAGAACACACTGTCGGGCCAGCCGACAGTGGCACACGCATCCGTAAAATGGGACGGGTAACAAGGCTGCTGGAGTTGGAAGGCACCTCGGTTGCCGGAGTTGGAATTGGAGTTGAGAACACACTGTCGTGCTAGCCGAGAGTGGCACACGCATCCGTAAAATGGGACGGGCAACAAGGCTGCTGGAGTTGGAAGGCACCTCGGTTGCTGGAGTTGGAACTGGAGTCGAGAACACACTGTCGGGCTAGCCGACAGTGGCACACAGGAGCACATGCACGCACGCATCTGCAAGCACTCCAGTGTGATGGTTTTTCAGTATCGGATCATTCAGAGAGAAAACTGGTTTTCAACTCATTCTTTTGAGAGATGAGGAGCGCATCATGGCTGCAGCATTATTCATGACAGAGCAGATTGTTCAGTTTCAGCAGGATGGTTTTCTGGTTGTTGAGGAATTGTTCAATCAGGAAGAAGTGACCTTGCTGGGGCAGATTGGCCGCGCCGATCTGGCGATGCAGCAATCGACTTCCAGTCGAGCGGACGGCGAAGGGGGCGCGGTTAAGCTTTCGCTCGACAATGAAATTCATGATGACATTTACGGGGCGATTGCCCGCAGCCAGCGCGTCGTCAGCCGGATGGAAATGTTACTGGGTGATGAGGTCTATCACTACCATCATAAGATGATTCAAAAAGAGGCCCGCGTGGGTGGTGCCTGGGCGTGGCATCAGGATTATGGATACTGGTACAACAACGGTTGTCTCTTCCCTGATATGGGGAGCTGTATGATTGCCGTTGATCGTGCGACTGTCGAAAACGGTTGCTTGCAGGTCGTGCGTGGCAGCCATCTGATGGGCCGCATGGATCATGTGCCGGTAGGTGATCAGACGGGCGCGGATCCCGAACGGGTACAGGCAGCGCTTGAGCGACTCGAGTTGCTCCATTGTACTTTGGAGGCGGGTTCTGCCATCTTTTTTCATTCGAATTTGTTGCATCGTTCTGATCAGAATAAGAGCGAGCATCCGCGTTGGGGTTTTATCTGCTGTTACAATACGCGGCACAATGATCCCTATAAAGAATCGCGTCATCCGCGTTATACGCCTTTGTCTCAATGTGACGATGCAGAAGTTCTGCAGGTCGGTCGCGCACAGTGGGAGCAGATGCAGGCTCATCCTTCGGCATGATTTAAGGCGTCTGTGTTAGAGAAAATTATGGCCGAAGCATCAAATCTGTCAGCCCGCGATCGAAGTCAGCAGAGCGCGCTGATCAAGCAGCTGGCGAATGAAGCGGGTTTCGATCTGGCCGGCATTGCCCCTGCGGTGACTCCGGAAGGTTATCATCAATTTCTGGATTGGCTGAATCAGGGTTACGCGGGTGAGATGAGTTACCTGGAACGCCGCAAAGAAGCGTATCAGCATCCTCAATACGTGATGAGTTCCGTCAGAAGCGTCTTAATGCTGGCGATCAACTACAAGACAGTAGAGCCTCCACCACTTTCCGGAACGCAGGCGCGCATTTCACGTTATGCCTGGGGCAGTACCGATTATCATAAAGTCATTCGTAAAAAACTGAAACAGCTTTCAAAGCAGATTCGGGAGCATTGGCCCGATTGTGAAACTCGCGGGATTGTGGATACGGCGCCATTATTAGAACGGGATTTCGCGCAACTGGCGGGGCTGGGTTGGATCGGAAAAAATACACTGCTGTTGAATAAAACAGAAGGCAGTTGGTTTTTTCTGGCGGGGATGCTGTTGAGTGATGAATTGGAATACGACGCGCCGCACCAGAGTTCGCACTGCGGAACGTGCACGCGATGTCTGGATGCCTGCCCGACCGACGCGTTTGTCGAAGCGGGAACCTTGGACGCACGCAAATGTATTTCGTATCTGACGATTGAGCTTCGCGATCAACCGATCCCGAGGGAGTTGCGGTCTGGCATGCAGGAGTGGATCTTTGGTTGTGATGTCTGTCAGGATGTCTGCCCGTGGAATCGGAAAGCGCCCGTCAGTCGTGAACCGCGTTTTCAACCTGTGGAACCCTTTTCTCCCGTTGATGCCATCGAGTTACTGTCTTTGGACGAAGCCGCATTTCAGGAGCGATTTCAGAGTACGCCGATGTCCCGGTCACGGCGGGCCGGGTTGTTGCGGAATGCGGCGATTGTACTGGGGAATCTGGGAGATTCCTCAGCGGTGCCTGTTTTGCTGACTGCGCTGCATGATTCTGAACCTTTGATTCGAGGCGCCGCAGCCTGGGCATTAGGAGATCTGGGAGGGGTAGAGATTGCTGCCGCTCTCGAACAGCAGCTCAAGGCCGAGGCGGACACCAATGTGGTGCACGAATTGCAGTGGGCCATTGAGGAAATCAAAAACCAGGTTGAATAAAGTGAAAAATGCAGGGAGAATGTAGCAGACGCTAATGGAAAAGAGGCGGGCCGTGTATTACGATCTGCAACAGACGTCAGTTCTGAAAATATCAATAGTGTGAATACAAAACGATTCAGTTAGTGGGGGTGAGAGATGGGTGAACAACTTCTCGTCGGAGTCAATGGGGCCGGTGGTCGGATGGGGCAGCGCGTGGTCGCACTGGTTTGTCAGGATCAGGACTTAAGACTCGGCGCAGCTTTGGATTCCGAAAATTCTCCCGCGTTGGGCAAAGATGCCGGCGAAGTGGCAGGCATTGGGCCGGTCGGAGTGACGCTTCAGTCGGAACTGACGGAACGCGTCGATGTCATCATCGATTTTTCATTACCGGCCGGGCTGGTAAAAATTGCCAAGATCTGTGCGGAAAGACAAATTCCTCTGGTCGCGGCGACCACCGGTCTGACGCCGGAACAACGGGATGAAGTTTTGACGGCTTCACAAACCACGCCTTTAATTCTGGCACCGAATATGAGTCTGGCCGTCAATGTGATGATGAAGCTGGTACGCGAGGCCGCACATTCATTGAAGAAATCTCCCAGTGGTGTGGATGTCGAGATTATCGAGCGGCATCACCGGTTTAAAGAAGATGCTCCCAGTGGAACGGCCTTACATTTTGGCGAAATCATCGCAGATGAAATGGGGCAGACCGAACATATTCATGGTCGGCATGGTCGACCAGGACCACGGCCCATCTGCGAAATTGGTTATCATGCCTTAAGAACCGGTGATAATGTCGGCGAGCATACGATTGTGTTCGGCATGATGGGAGAGACGATTGATTTGACGGTTCGCGGGCATACGCGAGACAGCTATGTTTACGGGGCTCTGACTGCGGCCAAGTATCTGGCGGCACAGGGTGCGGGCGTGTATACCATGTCCGACGTTCTGGACTTAAATTAGGCGGCTTATTCTAATAAGGCTACCTGTCTTACCAAGTCCGTGAAATGGTCAAGAGTTGTATATCCCGTAACCGATAGAAGAAGAGCGCTGGCCGCCTATCGACAGAACGGGATAGAGTTTGTTTTTGGGGGGAAGCGGCGGCGTTTTCCCGACGACAAAGGACTCAGGGATCAAGCTCGTATTTGCTGTCAAAAAAATATTCACCCCTCGAAGGAACGAGAGATGAGTTGGCTTAAGTCTCTAAATTACAAACGCTTTCTGGAAATGTTCAGACAGGATTCTGCTCTGGAAAGATCTCGCTTTTCCTTTGTTTTCCGCTGGAATCAGCCAACGAAGGTTGTAGCCGGTTTGTTGGCAAGCATTTTCTCGATGATGGCTCTGATTTCGTTTTTCGGGTCTTTAGAGCAGCAGGCAGTGGTTGATTCCGACCAGTCGGCTGAGGCATATCTGGCACCAGAATTAGGTACCAGTGATGAGCTTTCGCTTGAATTCGGACTGAATGCTTCTCTGCCCACGCGAGAATCTGAGTCAGGTCTGACGGAGACTTCCGACTATGACGGCAATCAGATGAATTCCGTGATCAGAACGGTTTCGGTTGAGCAAGCTGTGGGAACGGCCGAGGATAGTGCGGGCGTGTATCATGCGGTGGGGCGCGATTATGGGCATCAGAATCAGAATGGACGAGTCGAACAAATTGCAGGAGAAAACCCCATTTTTGTTTCCCCTTTGAGACAATCGGGCAGTCAAGACAGGTCGACCGGCGAAGGGGCCGCCTGGCTCACAGGAGAAATAGAAGCTGCGGACGACGTGCCTGTGGGTCGCTCGTTTCGTCGTTGAAGAAACTAATAAGTAAACGTGTCAGTGTGAACGTCATACGCTAAAACAACTCCCGGGAATCAGAGTTTATGTATCAGAGTTACTGGAATTTGCAGAGAGGTCCATTCGAAGAGAAAATGGACGCTACTTTTTTTTACGAAAGTCATCCACACCAGGCGGGATTGTTAAAGCTTCAATATCTCATCGAAAACAGCAAGGGAGCAGGCTTACTTGTTGGTGGTTCGGGCGTCGGCAAATCGTATCTGTGCCACGTACTGAAAAGTCAGTTAGCTGAAATCTATCAGCCATTTGTGCATCTGGTTTTTCCTCAATTATCGCCCATCGAATTGATTTCGTATCTTGCCGTCGAGTTAGGTGCAGAGGAAGCCAGCATCGAACCGGTTGCTCCCGGTAAAGATCGTATTGTCCGGGCACTGCACAGGCAACTGCTGTTACTGTGCGAGCAGGGACACAAGCCTGTGATTGTGATTGATGAAGCGCATTTGATTGTTGATCAGCGAATTTTTGAAACGCTGCATCAACTCTTGAATTTTCAACAGACTTCCGAGATCGATTTTACGCTGCTACTGGTAGGCGATCAGCTGCTGTTAAGCCAGTTACAACGCTCTGCTCAAATTGATGACCGGATCGCTGTTCGCTGTCTTTTGAAACCGTTTTCATTAGAAGAGACCCGCGGCTATGTTGAACATCGGCTGGAAGTTGCCGGGCGAAATGAGCCGGTTTTTGAAGAAGACGCCTTTCAAACACTCTTTGAGTTGACTCAGGGGAACCCGCGTAAAATCAACCGTCTCTGCGACTTGGGACTGCTGGTCGGATATGCGGACGAGTTGTCACTGATCAGTTCGGATGTGCTGGAAGCAGTCGCTGAAGAGCTGGTGACGTCGATCGCCGACTGAGCATACCTCGTTTGACGAGAGCCGTGGTTTCTGCTGCGCACGTCCGAATGGTATTCGAGCGCGCTCCGTTTATTGTGAGCCTGCTTTCAGGGGGACGCTCTGGTGTTCCTTTAAGTCGCTGCTGAATTATCAGTGCTGATTTTTCAGTTATGCCGCGCTGCTTCACATCGGGTACGATTGTCAATTCTCTCATTGCGCGCGATGTTCGCTGTGTTGTGCAACGTCGGGAAATGACTTTGGTTCAACCCTGGTTCCGTGGCAGATGTTTGCTGCAGATCGCCTCTGTTGCGATTTGAATCAAAAGAGGCTGTGGTGCAATGGAACTCATTTCGTGAGGGTTGCTCGTGAGGGTTGTGATTATGTGAATCGGCGTGAGCGAGTCAAGTCTTGATGGGCGTGTGAAGTGAGGGGAATGCACTGTGTACGTCACTGAAGTTTAATTCAAAGCAGCGCGAATGTGTTTGAAGACGGTACGAAGAATAGTGTTGTTCGGGAACTGCTCAGTGCAAAACGATCTAAACCAAGGGGAATTCAGAGTGAAGAATTGTAACAGAGTGTAAGGAGTTCAGCTTGTTTAAAAATTCTCACGCGCGCGACATTTGTGACATAGTTTAAGAGAAGGCGGCTCCGAGTCAATCTGAAAAAAGAGCTTGTTTTCAGGGAGAAAACTTCGGAAATTAGATTTTTGAAATTGTCCAGCGTATTTTGATAAGCAAGAAAATGCGACACGCGCGGATTGAGTTCCCGACCATGATCGTGCTGCGAATGTGTGTTTTTTCACGGCAGTGATTCAGTGTAGCGGGCACGCGGTTTTTCTATGGTTCTATTTAAGTCTTGATGAAAATGATGTTCAGCCCTTGCGAACTGAGCGCCATCAGGTTCACAATAGGCGAATTATTTTCTAGCCTGAATTCAGGTTTATTGCAGCGTTTTCAGAGCCATTTGATCTAAATAATAATAGATTATGGATTATTTTGGTTTCGTTGAATGCTCTAGTAGTCATCAAGGTGGATGTAACGATGTGGTCTTCGCGTTTGTTCTGGAAGCTGTTTCTGGTTTATGCCGGCTTAAATATTGCGTCTGCAATTGTTTTCGTCTTGATTGTTTCAGGGCGGCAGCAAACTCAAGTGGTCGAGGAGATTCAACGGCGGCTGCATGATTCTGCCGTGATCATGCGCAGCAGTCTGGATGGGGTATTCCAGCAAGGGCTTACGGAATCGCTGCAGGAAAAGATCCAAAAACTGGGCGAGCAGACTGGAACGCGATTGACCTTGATCGACATGGATGGTGTTGTGATCGCCGACTCTGACCAGGAGACTCTGGAGCTGGTTCGCGACATGGAGAATCACAAAAACCGGGTCGAAATTATCCAGGCGATTTCGACCGGGTCGGGGAGTTCCCAGCGAATCAGTCCGAGTATCAGGGAGCCGATGCTTTATTATGCCGTCCTGTTTGAAGAAAAGGGGCAGCCTGAAGGCGTGGTGCGCGTGGCGATTACCATGGCGAAAATTCAGACAGAGATTTCTTCTATTGAAAAGTTGATCTGGAGTATTGCGCTGCTGGTCAGTTTTACGGTTATGTTGCTGACATACTGGGTTGTGGCTCGCATGATACGTCCCTTGACCATTTTGACGAATGCCGCCGAGTCTATTGCGGGGGGGGATTATGATCAAAAGCTTTATTTTCCTCAACACGATGAGCTGGGGATTTTGGCGCAGTCATTTAATCATATGAGTAAGGAAATGGCGGAGCGTGTCAGGCAATTGCAGGCAAGCGGAGACCGATTGAGTACTGTGTTGGAAGGTATGGTGGAGGGAGTGATCGCTGTCAATGAGCGTCAGCACGTTTTGTTTGCCAATGAATCTGCGGGGAGGTTGCTGTTTTTCGCGCCGGATCAGGCGGAAGGCAAAGCGTTGTTTGAATCGGTTCGCAATCATCAACTGCAAAAAGCAGTGACGGAAGTGTTGAAGACGCTGGAGCCTCAGCGGATGGAAGTCGAACTGGAGAGCACCAGCGATCGTATCCTGGGGGTGACGACGACGCCTTTACCGGGAGATCCTTGCCCGGGACTGGTGATTGTATTGTTCGATATGACCGAGCTGCGGAGATTAGAGTCTTTGAGACAGGAATTCGTCGCGAATGTTTCGCATGAATTGAAAACGCCATTGAGTTCAATCAAAGCCTATACGGAAACGCTCATTCGAGGGGCGATGGATGATCCGGAAATTAGTCAGACCTTTTTAATGAGGATTGAAGAACAGGCGGAACGTCTGCATGAGTTAATTATGGATCTGATCAGTCTGGCGAGCATTGAATCGGGAAATCAGGTCTTTGATATTGTCAGCATCGAATTGAGACCGTTCGTGGAATCATGTCTCGTCGATCAGCAAAAAGTGGCTGAGACCAAAAATATCGAATTAGTGATTGAAGAAAAAGAGCCTGGGATCAAAGTCAAAGCGGATGATGAGGGGTTGCATCAAATTCTGGGGAACCTGATTAATAATGCGATCAAATACACGCCCGACCAGGGACAAATTACGATCCGCTGGGAGTGGGAGAGTCCCACGACGGTTTTGCTCCAGGTGCAGGATACCGGGATCGGGATTGAGGAAAAATATCAGGCCCGTCTGTTCGAACGATTTTTCCGCGTCGATAAAGCCCGTTCGCGTGAATTAGGGGGGACAGGATTGGGGCTTTCGATTGTCAAGCATCTGGTCCAGTCATTCAATGGGACCATTGGAGTCACGAGCAAAATGGGAGAGGGAAGCACCTTCTCCGTCAGGCTTCCCCGGGGCTAATGTATAAGTGCGTCTGTGTTGTAAGTGTTTGTTTTATAGTGCTTTAGGGTTAAATGCCTTGTCGTTTTGATGTTGTGGAAAGATTAAGTACTTCACAGGTTCTTAATATAACCTTAACAATCAGCGGGTATGTTAACGCACGTCTGAGTCAGGTTCGTCATCCGTTAATCGATTTTAGCGAGCCTGATTGACACTTTGATTTAAAACAAACATTGAATTGGTTTACCAACACATCAGATTGGGAGAGACGCACGAAATGATTAAGACAAAGATTGGGAAAGTCATCGGGCTGCTGTGTCTGGCTGTTGGCGTTTCCCTGGGTGGCGTTGGATGTACTGCGAACAAGGGCAATGACTCTGCCGCAAAAAAGGGAGAGTCCAGTACTGAGGGAGGCGATCAGCTTTCTGGTGGTGTGAAAATTGATGGCTCCAGCACCGTGTATCCCATCAGTGAAGCAGTTGCAGAAGAATTCCGTAGTGTGCAGCCGGATGTGCGAGTCATCGTTGGGTTTTCCGGAACGGGTGCAGGGATGAAAAAATTCATCGCCGGCGAAATCGATATCTGCGATGCCTCACGTGGCATCAAGGAAAGAGAAGTTGCCGCCTGTAAAGAAAAAGGGATTGAGTTCATTGAGCTGTCGGTTGCCTTCGATGGTTTGGCAGTGATTGTGAATCCGAAAAATAGCTGGTGCGATTGCTTGACTGTTGGTCAACTCAAGGAATTATGGCGACCCGAGAGTGCTGTGAAGCAGTGGAAAGACCTCAATCCCAAATGGCCTGCCAAAGACATCAAGCTATACGGGCCTGGTACCGATTCCGGAACTTTTGATTACTTCACAGAAGTCATTGTAGGCGAAGAAAAAGCAAGCCGCGCTGATTACACGGCTAGTGAAGACGATAATGTTCTGGTGACCGGGGTTCAGTCAGATGAAAACGCTCTCGGCTACTTTGGGTTCGCGTATTATGAAGAGAACAAAGAAAAGCTGAAGCTGTTGGGTGTCGATAGTGGTGATGGTTGCAAAACACCGTCTCTGGAAACCGTGCGTGACGATTCTTACGCCCCGCTTTCTCGTCCCCTGTTTATCTATGTTCGTAAGTCGGCATTGGAGCGGCCTGAGGTTGTCGCATTTGTGAAGTTTTACCTTAAAAATGCCGCTGAGCTTGCCACAGACGTAGGCTATGTGCCCGTTTCTGATGAGGTTGAAAAAGCAAACCAGGATGCCCTTAAGGGAGCATTATCGAAGTGATTGAAGAACGTTCCGACGAAGAACAATCAGTCGAGATGGAACTTGGCGAGGCAGCTGTTATCAAGCTGCCTCGCTCTACGTCCTTAGAAAGGGCCGGAGGCGGCCTGATGGTCAGCCTGCGTCCTTACTATGAAGGACTGATCCATTTTGCATTATTTCTCTGTGCCAGCATTTCTGTGGTGGTGACGGTGGGGATTGTCATTGTTCTGTTGTATGAATCAGTTCAATTTTTCTTTGATGTTTCGCTCATTGAATTTCTGACGGGTACAAGGTGGACTCCGTTGTTGAAGCCACAACATTTTGGGATTTTACCTTTGATGTGCGGGACGATGCTCATTGCCGGTGGTTCGGCGTTTGTCGCGGTTCCCATTGGATTAGGCACAGCCATCTATCTCAGCGAATACGCGTCTCCCCGTTTTCGTGATATTGTCAAACCAATGCTGGAAATACTGGCAGGAATTCCCTCTGTCGTTTATGGGTATTTGGCAATTGTATTTGTTTCCCCGATCATTCGGTATGTGTTTCCCAGTGCTGGAGTTTTCAATGCAGCCAGTGCCTGTATTGTGGTGGGAATTATGATCCTGCCAATGATTATTTCCTTAAGCGAAGACATTTTGCAGTCTGTACCACTTTCTCTGAGAGGGGCTGCTTTCGCGTTGGGGGCTAACAAGTTTGAAGTGACGGTGCGTGTGGTCGTTCCCGCCGCGTTGTCTGGTATTATTGCCAGTTTTTTGTTGGCAATTTCCCGGGCGATTGGAGAGACGATGGCGGTCACGTTGGCCGCCGGTGCGACCCCCAAGCTGACCTTAAACCCTTTGGAGAGTATCCAAACGATGACAGCCTATATCGTGCAGGTCAGTCAGGGAGATACACCGACGGGTACGGTTGAGTATCGAACCATTTTTGCCGTGGGGTTAACACTGTTCCTGACTACGATGGCAATGAACGTGCTGGCTCAATATATTCTCTCCCGATTAGGAGAACGATACGAATGAGCTCAAAACTGGATATCTATACAACGAAACAACGTGGCCGGATCATTAATTTTTTGTTTACTTCGGCCTGTTTCCTGGCGACGATTACCTGTGTCTTGCTGCTATTGCTTTTGATTTGGAATCTCATTCTGCAGGGCAAAGATTGGTTGAGTTGGAACTTTGTGGATAGTTTTCCCTCTCGTTTTCCCCACAAAGCAGGCATCAAGTCAGCTTTATACGGCAGCATCTGGCTGATCAGTCTGACGGCCTTGTTTTCTGTTCCCCTGGGAGTGGGAGCTGCCGTCTATCTTGAAGAGTATTCTCCCAAAACCAGATGGCGGAAGTTGATTCAATTAAATATATCCAATCTGGCAGGGGTGCCTTCAATTGTTTATGGAATTCTGGGACTGGCGCTGTTTGTGCGGGCTCTGAATTTTGAGCGGAGTATTCTTTCCGGAGCGCTGACTCTGACGTTAGTTGTTCTGCCGATTATCATTCTGGCCTCTCAGGAAGCATTGAGGTCGGTTCCCGATTCCATTCGCCGTTCCGCGTATGCCTTGGGGGCCACGCGCTGGCAGACCGTCTGGTATCAGGTTTTGCCGGCTTCGCTGCCGGGAATTATGACAGGGGTGATTTTATCGCTTTCCCGTGCTCTGGGGGAAGCAGCACCTTTAATTGTCGTGGGCGCGTTTGCCTATGTGCCTTTTGTCCCAGAAAAGCTGAGCGATGAATTTACCGCATTACCGATCCAGATTTTCAACTGGACGGCACGACCTCAGGAAGACTTTCATCATATTGCCGCTGCGGGAATTCTGGTGCTTTTGATCGTATTGGTCAGTATGAACGCGATCGCAGTTTTTGTGCGTCATAAATATGGGAAAAAGATCCGCTGGTAATGGCGGGGTTTTGTAAGAGCAACGAGAAAAACAAAAAAACATCGACACATATTTCATAAATAGTATCTATAATTGGACTCAGCAAGGATTTTCAATCCATGGCTTCAACACCCTCGGTTAAAAATATGATGCAACCATCCGATAAGGCGACTTCCGATTATTCAAAAGCTCCCATGGTCCGGCCTTCGATCCCGGAAGGGAAGAGGATGCGGACTGCCGATGAATTGGCGCAGGCCACCGAAAAAATTCGTGTGAGCGATATGTCGTTTTATTATTCGGAGAATCGTGCCTTAACAGATATTTCGCTTTCGATTCCCGAATGTTGCGTGACGGCATTTATTGGACCCTCTGGTTGTGGCAAGTCGACATTTTTGCGGTGCTTCAATCGGATGAACGATATGATTGAAGGGACGCGCGTTGAGGGAGAAGTGTTACTGGAAGGCCAGGATATTTACTCTTCACGCACCGATATCGTCACATTGCGAAAGCGGATCGGGATGGTGTTTCAGAAATCAACGCCGTTTCCGAAATCGATTTTTGATAATGTATCCTTCGGCCCTAAAATTGCCGGTATCAGCAAGAAAAAAGAATTGTTCGAGATTGTAGAACGATCTCTGCAACGCTCGGCGCTGTGGGACGAAGTAAAGGACCGGTTAAGTGATTCCGCGATGAATTTATCTGGTGGTCAGCAACAACGACTGTGTATTGCGCGTGCGTTGGCGAATGACCCCGATATTCTGCTGATGGATGAACCGGCGTCTGCTTTGGACCCTGCTTCCACAGCGCGGATTGAAGATTTGATTTTTGAACTCAAAGAACAATATACCATCGTGATTGTGACACATAATATGCAACAGGCAGCACGGGTTTCCGATCAGGCTGCTTTTTTCTATCAAGGTTTACTGGTGGAATCCGGAGCGACGGAAGAGCTCTTTACGAATCCCAAAAAACAGCAAACCGAAGATTACATTACTGGCAGGTTTGGATAAACCAATGACAAAACATTTACAGCGTGATATGGAATCGCTTGAAAGAGAAATCATCACTCAGTCTTCTCTGGTGGAAGAGATGATTTCCAAGGCCAGTCGTGCGCTCTATGAAGTTCAAGTTGATCTGGCTAATGAAGTCATTGAAAAAGAGCGCGCGATTAATGAGAGCGAAGTCAAAATCGAAGAAGACTGCTTGAAGATTTTGGCGCTCCATCAGCCGGTAGCCGTTGATTTACGGGAAACGGCAACCGTGTTGAAGATCAATAATGATCTGGAGCGGATCGCCGATCTGGCGGTTAATATTGCAGAGCGAACCATTGGGCTCTCCCATTATCCTAATTTTCGCATTCCGTCTTCGCTGGAACCAATGACCAAGATGACGGTTTCCATGCTGCGTGATGCGATCGATGCGTTTGTCGATTTTGATACAGAAAAAGCGCGTGATGTCTGCAAGCGGGATGATATTGTCGATGGGTATAACCGGGAAATTATCAATGAGATTTATTTGTTGATGCATACTGACCCGGAAATGATTAAGCCGGCATTACATTTTTTCTCTTCAGCGCGTCACATCGAACGAATTGCCGACCATACTACTAATATTGCTGAAGATGTGATTTATTTAACGGAAGGTGAAATTGTTCGTCACCGTCATAAAGAAATCTATTCCAGCTGACTCGATTTAACTTAGGTGGTGTAAGAAAAAGATATGTCAAAGAAACGCATTCTTGTGATTGAAGATGATCGTTCTCTCTCTGAAGTTCTCGCATATAATCTGCGACAGGAGAAATACGATGCGGTCGTTGCCTTGGATGGAATGGATGGCTTGCGACAGGCACAACTCAAAACACCGGATCTGATTATTCTGGATTTAATGCTTCCACAAATGGATGGCCTGGAAGTCTGCCGCAGATTACGGTCTGACCCTGTGACCAGCAATATTTTGATTCTGATGCTGACTGCCAAATCAGAGGAGACGGATCAGGTTGTTGGTTTTACGCTGGGAGCAGATGATTATGTGACTAAGCCTTTCAGTGTCAAGATTCTGCTAGAACGAATCAAAGCATTGCTCAGACGCCGCGAAACCAACGGAGAAGCATCCGACACGATCGTGAGCCAGGGAGTGATGATTGACCGAAGACGGCACCGGGTCATGATTGATGATGTGCCAATTTCGCTGACGCGGAGTGAATTTGAATTACTCGAAGCACTGGTCAGACAGCCGGGCCGTGTTTTCTCACGAGCCGAGTTGATTGATGCAGCTTTGGGGGATGACGCATTGGTTCTCGAGCGAACCATTGATGTGCATATTCGGGCATTACGCCAGAAGTTAGAAAAACATTCTGAACTGATTGAAACCGTGCGAGGCGTGGGATATCGGTTTCGGGATCCTGATACCGCATTTAAAAGGCAGACAACGTAAGATGTTTGCCTTTTTGATTGTTTTCAGGCCTGCTTTCCCCGCAGGCCTTTTTCATTTCGTGCTAGCCAGTTTTGTGACTGCGAGTGGCTTTTTGTGCGCTTTTTGGCTGGCAGATTCACAACAAGCCAAAAATTCTTAAATCAATGTAGTTGACAGTTCCGCAAATACCGATATACTAACACTAGTTGAGACTGAGTCTCATATTCTTCTTGCCATGAGATCAAGCCTGAGAAGAGGGTTATCGCGAGTCCTGCCTTAATAACCCTGTAGTAACCAAGATTTTAACTCTGAATCAAAAGAGCGTCTGCCACATAAGATGCAACAGACGCTCGGGTATGATGTGATATGTCAATCGTTACTGAGAGCAAGTTAGAGCGAACTGTAGCAATTCAGACAACTGAAATTGCGCCGCGCCGTCGTTTTCTCTGTCACTGTTTGAAGGTGACTCATGAAGATGTGCAGCAATGTATCACGACTAGCAATGCCGAATCGGTCCATGAAGTGACACGTGGCTGCGGCGCTGGAAAAGGCTGCACCGCCTGCCACTGTCGAATTAAAGACCTGCTGGCTGGTTCGTGTGACGATTGTGGTCAATCCAAACGTCGTTGTCTCTGTGCCGTTCAGGTCGATTAAGTTTCTTTTTACTCGCGGATCTGTTCTGCGAGATAATTCTGGATTCCTACCTGCTTGATCAGTTCAAGTTGTGATTCACACCAGTCGATGCTTTCTTCTGATTCCACAACCATCTGATCCATCAATTCACGGCTACCGGCATCTTTATCCTGATGGCAGAGTTCAATAGCTTCGTTGTAGGTGGCGACCCCTTTGGTTTCCAAAGCCAGACTGTTCAGGATTTGTTCTTCTGCCGTTTTTCCGACTTGAATCACATCATAACGGGCAATTTCCGGGACTCCATCCAAGTAGAGGATGCGGTCGATGACTTGGTCGGCGTGCTTCATTTCTTCAATCGATTCATCATAGAAGTGCTTGGCCAGCTTATCGAAGCCCCAGTCTTTGCACATTTTAGAGGAGATGAAATACAGGTTGATTGCCGTCAGTTCGATAGTGAGTCCATCGTTTAAGGCATCAATAATTTTCTGGCTACCCTTCATAGTTTTGCTTTCTCTAGCCTGTGTCCAGGTTGATTATGGCGTCTTCAGAGCCATGCAGATCGAGTATTATAAAATACGTGATGCTGATGATTAATGAGACGCGCTCTTGTTGTTTCTACGTCATGCTGGTGATTCACAGGTCAGCAGCAGCATTTCGTGTTTAATCATCTATGGTAGTATTCGTAAATGAATGAACTTGTTCCAGACCGGAACTCATTAAAATTGCCTATTTTTATGTATTGAAACAAGGTCTCTCTTCTAACGGGCTGTCAGGCGGCGATTTCCTGAAACAGATTCTCAATACCAGGTCGATTCTTTAAGGCTCGAGATTCAAAAGTTCCACTTTACGAAATTCGATGGGATGGCTTTCTGACTGGAGGGATATGGTCCCTTTGTCCAACATGATGGGCGCCCCTTTTTCAATGAGTTTTTTGGCATCTTCATCCTGGTCGTCCAGTTGTGGCTTCGTGTAAGCGAGTACCGTTTTGCCATCAATGATGTGCTTAATTATTTCATTTCCGCGGACTTCCACCTCGACAGTCACCCATTGGTCTCCATGATAGGTTTTCGAATCCGAGTTCGTGCAATGCGGTTTGAAGAGTTTGTCATTCATGAAGACATGCGTTCCCGGAGTGCACAGGTTGGCCGTCGGGCGTTTTCCCGTGCCTTTGCCCCCCAGTAATTGCACTTCAATCGAAACGGGAAAGCGTTGATCTTTCGACATGCTTTCGGGCGTTTGTCCGTGAATCATGATTCCGCTATTGCGAAATGCCCAGCCAGGGCCGCCTTTTGATTGTTCTCCCGTGAAGCGATATTCAACGCGGATGATGTAATGCGAAAAGGAATCTTTGTAAAACAGATGCCCAAATTTCTCCGCAAACTCATCATATTTATCATAGCCCACTTTCAGCAGACCATCTTCCACGCGAAAGGTATTTCCAAAGTTGTCATTCACATCATTGCCGCGAATTTTTACCGTCCAGTCATCCAGGTTTTTTCCATTAAACAATTGAATCCATTTCCCTTGTGGCTTGGTTTCTTCTGCTGGCGCTGTGTTGAGCAGGCAAAGACTCAAAAGCAAATACGAACAGAGTGTCAGTGCAGATGCTGATTTCACAAAAGTGTTCCTTTAATCTCGAAAACGTACAGGGGCATTCAGAGCCTCCTATTGACCACCAACCGGCGAAATGTTGTTTCACAGGAAATGAAAATGCGCCCCTTGAGGGGAACGCGGCTTTATTATAATCCGCAGGGCAGGAAATAGCACGGTTTTGTAAGCGAACTTTCCAGAATTTGAATTCCACCTGAGGTTCAGAGTGTGAGGAATACGATTCTGGTTCGTGTTATCAGTGATACTGATTCGATTTGACAAAAAAAAACGCCCGTTTTAGATAACGGGCGTTTTCAATTTCATGCTTCTACCAGAGAACGGGTCTCGGTACGCTTAACTGCCGGACTCTTCTTTTTTAGGTTCTTCGCCACCTTCAGGTACTTCTGCGCCAGCACCACCGGTTGTTGAGCCAGCTTCTGCGGGAGCCTCTCCAGCAGGAGCAGCAGGTTTGTCGGGTGCATTAGAAGCAGGGCTACCGCATCCAACAGCCCAGGCTGAGATACTAACTGTAGTAAGCACGACGCAAAGTCGGCTGAATTTTGTGAAAGACATTGTATTGTCCCTTCCGAATCGTTGTTGTAAGAAAATGAGTCACTTGTGTCCTGCTCTTGCACAGGCATTTGTCTAAAAGCATTAAAAAATGTGCTCCATCAGATTTCAAGCGACATCAAGTGTTTAAAGTCATAATTCAGTTTGAAATCAGTTAAAGGATCAGATTTTCTCATTTGGGGAGGAGTTTTGCCGCTTTGGGTTTTACGGTCATGGGGAATAAGTAGAATGGAATGCTCGAATTATGACGACAAAATGAGCGGTTGAGGGGTGCCAAAGATTCGGGGAAAGGTCAAGATTAAAGTTCAATAAACAAGGGATTTATGGGAGATTTCCTGTGGATAGACTTTATAGAATTCTCAAAAATATTATGAGAAACTTTGATATAACAGTTTGCTAATTTGATAAGGGTTTGTCACACTAATTTCAGATTGAGGGAATGAAGGTTGATTTAAAACCTTGTTTAGACAGCAGTCTGGTTTCCTTTTTCTTGAAAATTAGTTTCTTATTTTTGCGTCATAATACGCTGTGCGTATTTTTCAGTGTGTCACTATTTAATTGCCGATTGGCTTTGAATGGTGATCAGTTAAAGAGTGACAATAGACTCCGTTTTATTGTCGAGAGACTTTTAAGTTAGAGGATGGGCTTTATGGCCACTGGAACAATTAAAAAAATTACTGAAAAAGGGTTTGGCTTCATCAACGATGGTCAACAGGATATCTTTTTTCATCTCTCATCACTGGATGGCATTACATTCGATCAACTGGTTGAAGGTCAAACTGTAGAGTTTGAAACCGAGAAGAGTGATCGTGGTCTGCGTGCAGTTCGAGTTACTACTTCCGAGTAGACATCACATTTCAATCCCACGCTTCTACAGTGTTGTGTAGTAGTCCCAGTCCCTGTATCTCAATACTGGCTTGGTCTCCAGGCTTAAGATATACGGGTGGCTTACGGGCCATGCCAACACCCGGGGGCGTTCCGGTAAAGATGATATCGCCTGGTTCGAGTGTCAGAAACTGAGACACGAACTGGATTACCTGTTCTATGGTAAAGATAAATTTATCGGTATTGGAATTCTGCAATACCTCTCCATTGAGCGTCAATTTAATGGGGAGACTGTTCGCATTATCAATTTCATCTGCCGTTACGAGGTAAGGGCCAGTCGGGGCGAATGTGTCCGCTGTTTTTCCTAACAGCCACTGTCCGCCCGGTCGGCCGATTTGCCAGTCGCGCGCCGAAACATCGTGGCCGTTCATGTAGCCTGCGATGTAGTGGGGAGCGTCTGCCTCGCTCACGTTACGGCATGTTTTCCCGATGACGACCACCAGTTCCGCTTCATAATCGACTTGCTTGGCAATCGTTGGAATGCGAATTGGGTGGCCAGGGCCGGTTACTGCGCTGGAAAACTTGCTGAAACAGACTGGCTCATCGGGAAATGGCATCCCTGTCTCTTCTGCGTGATCCCGATAATTTAAGCCTATGCAGAGCACTTTTCCCGGACGGGGAAGAGGTGCTAAGAGTGTACCTGTAATCTGTTTATCTGCTTGTTCTGCCTGCGCTGCTGCCTGCCTGGCACGTTCCAGCCCTTTATCCAGAGCAAGAATTTCTTGTAGAGAATGTGGCAGACTTTCATCAAAAGCATGTAAGTCAAAAAATGTGAGTTGGTTGGCCTGATCGATGACTGAGACCACCGTGGTTCCTTGTTCCGTTTGTAAAGTTGCCAACTTCATACAAGTATTCTCCTCATCGTCGAATGTGTGTGAATCAGAAACAGGCATTTCATGAATTGCAGGAATCTTATGCTGCTCTCCGCTGTGACTGTAGTGAACGTCAGGATCATATCGGAGAGTTTTTACGAATCAGTCTCAGTCCGAGGTTTTCCCGGCTTGGGTCTCAAATAACCGATACGTAAGATTTTCTTCTCATCTGAGGAATGCTATGCTGGGGCAAGTTGATTGGCTATGCTGGAGAGGGGCGAATCATAGATACAATTTCTGACTCATTTCTTTCGGATTCGGATGATATTATGACTAAAGCGACTTATAAAGATGCCGGCGTGGATCTGGATCTCTATCAGAAAGCGATGTCTTCGATTCATCCTTTGGTGTCTAAAACCCATGCTGCACAAAAAGCGCGCGTGATGGATTTGCCGGGAGGCTTCGCCGGGTTGTTTCGTCTGAATAATCCGGAACCAGGAAAGGCAGGGCGCAGTTATGAAGATCCTGTAATGGTCTCAGGAACCGATGGCGTCGGAACCAAAATCAAAGTTGCCATCGAAGCAGGCGTTTATAACACCATTGGTATCGATCTGGTTGCGATGTGTGTCAATGATTGTCTCTGTCTGGGAGCAGAGCCCTTATTTTTTCTGGATTATATTGCGCTCGGTAAAGACGACCCAGATCGACTGGTCGAGCTGATGGAAGGTGTCAGCAAAGGTTGTATCCTTTCTAAAGCGGCCCTCCTGGGTGGGGAAACCGCCATTATGCCCGATCTGTATGGCGATGGTGATTTCGACATGGCCGGTTTTTGCGTCGGAGTCGTTGAGCGGAATAAGATACTGGATGGTCAGGCAATTCAAGCAGGCGATGTTGTACTCGGCTTGGAATCGAGTGGCTTTCATTCCAATGGTTACAGTTTGATTCGCAAAGTTGTGTTTGAGATGGCCGGTTTGGGTATTCACGACACAATTCAAGAATTGAATCAGCGTACGGTAGCTAGTCTGCTGTTGGAGCCGACCCGAATTTATGCGGCCGCCATTGATTCGATTTCCCGCACATACCCCGATAAAATTGTTTTCAGTGGATTAGCACATATTACGGGTGGGGGACTGGTTGAAAATCTGGAACGTATTCTGCCCGCCAATCGACGGATTGAAATCAAGAGATCGGCTTGGGAAGTGCCGCCTGTCTTTGGATGGTTGCAATCGCTGGGAAATATCGACGAAGAAGAAATGCTCCGCGTTTTCAATATGGGAATCGGCATGGTGGCTGTCGTACGAGCCAGTCACGCCAAAGAGGTCCAGGAAAAACTGCAGGCCAGCCAATTCCCGGCTCACGTGCTTGGCAAAGTGACCGAAGGCGAAAAATCGGTTACGCTGGTTTGAGAACCAGTTGCGTGTTGCTTACCACGATTCGTCTTTCTGATTCCTTGATATGAATCCTGCCGCTTTTGATAGTCACAAATTCCATACTGTGTACATCTGATTGAAATCGTTGCGGTACTCAGCATTTTCAAAAGCACCTCTCTCGGCATTCAATGATACGACTGGTGAATTTCAGCCGTTCATTCTGCTCTAAACGTCACAAATTACGATTTTTTGAGTTCAAATGGCTCAAATTATTTTCTTTTGTAATCACGAGACCTCGATTCGTTCGAAGAATATTAAGTGATATAGATGTCTGATACATGGACTTTCGTATCAGGGTTCGTTGGCGTCACATTGTGCCAAGACATTCAAATCTAGTTTCAAGCTCAAGAAAAGAATCAAATGGAACACCCCGCTCCAACAGGTTTTGAGAGAACTTTTGATGATGACGAAATCATTGTCAGCAAAACAGATTTGCAGGGCCGAATCACGTATGCCAATCATATTTTTATTCGGGTATCTGGTTTCACGGAAGAAGAGTTGTTGGGAAAGCCTCATAATCTGATTCGACACCCTGATATGCCGCGGTGTGTGTTCAAGCTACTCTGGGATACGCTCAATGCGGGCAATGAAATTTTTGCCTACGTCAATAACCTGAGCAAAAACGGAGACCATTACTGGGTGCTCGCGCATGTGACGCCCAGTTTTGACAGCTTGGGGGAAATCATTGGTTATCATTCCAGTCGCCGTGTTCCCGAACGCTCTGCGATCTCAAAGGTCGAAACCCTTTATCAATCGCTGAAACACATTGAAGACTCGAGTCCTGATTGGCGAATCGGAATGCAAAATGCAACCGAAGCGTTAGTTTCTCAGTTGGACGAAGCGGGAATTCAATATGACGAATATGTTTTTGCACTTTAAAGAAACGGTGATTGCAACTTGCGAAGTCACTGTGATCTGTGCCGAAAGAGGAACGGGCTTCAGCGGACAAAAGATGCGGACAAAAGATACGGTGATTCACTCGAAATCAATCAAACGAATTGACTGCCTTAATTATTTATTTGTGTGACAGAATGTTTCTGTTTGACTTAACAGAGGTGACAGATGTTAAAGCTGCAAACTGCCGAACAGAATTTAGCAGACAATAATACAGAATTAACCCTCTCCGTAGATGAACGAGCTGAACTGGAACGTTACCGGTACTGGATCAAAAGTTTGGCCGATGTCTGTGAAGCAGCCTCAGAGGGAGATTTGGAGGCGCGCTTACTGCATGTCGATATCGATGGTGATTTGGAGCGAGCGATCCGTTCTGTCAATGGGCTGTTGGATTACACGGATGCGTTTGTGAGAGAGTCGAAAGCATCACTGACGGCTGCTGCCAATGGAAAATTTTTCCGCAAAGTCCTTTTGAAAGGGATGCGGGGAAGTTTCAAACAGGCTTCTGAAGTGATTAACTCCGCTGGCGAGAAAATGCAGCACCAGTCGGAAGAGATCGAGCAGGCAGCCAGCAAACGTTTGGAAATGGCGGACGATTTTGAAAAAGAAGTTCAGGGTATTTCCACGATCGTTTCAGCCGCGGCAACGCAATTGCATGCGACAGTCCAGTCACTGAAAGCGGTTACTGAAAGAGCCAGTCAGGAAACGACGGTTGCGGTGGAATGTGTCAACCAGACCAACCAAAACGTGGAAATCGTAGCGCAGTCTACAGTCCAGTTGAACGAGTCGATTCAGCAGATTGATTCCAGGGTAAAAGAGTCGGCGGAAGTGGTTCAGCAAGCGGTCAACGAAAGTGAACATGCCAAAGAGTTCATGTCGAGTCTTGTCGTGGCGGCTGGTGACATCGGTTCGGTAGCCAAAATGATTGCGGACATCGCCAAGCAGACGAACCTGCTGGCGTTGAACGCCACGATCGAAGCAGCCCGTGCAGGAGAGGCCGGCGCTGGTTTTGCTGTGGTTGCCTCGGAAGTCAAAAACCTGGCACAAGATACTGCAAAAGCAACCAATCATATTACCGATCAGATTAGTCATATTCAGGGAATTGTGAATGACGCGGTTGCCAATATTTCGATCGTGAGTAGCACGATTCGAAAAGTAGACGAAATCAGTGAGTCGATTTCAACATCCATTTCTGAACAAAGCCAGTCCATTTCCACCATTCATCAAAACGTGGAAGCTGCCGCCGAGAAAACGGTCCAAACAACAGAAAGCATTCAGAATGTTTCTGCCACTGCAGAAGAAACAAATCATGCAACACGGGATCTGCTGGGTGCCGCCAATGATATCTCTCAGCAATCCGAAAGCTTGAACAGCGCGGTCAATCAATTCCTGGCAACCATCCGTTCCTAGTCAGCGCGCTCTTATAGTTTCAGATGGATCTTGTTCTTTTCCAGATGGCGGACGATGAGCCAGGTGATCCAGAAAAAGAGGATGAAGCTTCCCCAGGCGTACCAGGCAGGGGAATCTTTGGTGGCGAAGGGTTTCACGGCTTCCATCACGAGGTCATGCAGGATGTAAGCGACCAGGGCATTCGTGCCTAGCGTGCGGAAGAGGGGTATCTGCCAGCTCCCGCGGTCACAGGCCAGATGGAACAGCAGGTAGACTAACAGCGACAGTCCCGCAGTAAAAACCAGATACGATAGCGTACCCGCGCGCTGGCTCATCATCCAGTAGTTCCATTTTCGTTGTTCCTGTTCGGGCGGTTTGACGAAGGGAGGCTCAGCCAGATAAGCAGAAATTGGTTCTCCCTGTTTGGCTTGGAATTGTGTGTTGTCGGGAATCACCGGATGTGCGGCCAGCTTCTGTTTTTGATAAGCGGGGTTCGACTGTTCGGCAACGGGCACATCATAGAAGCGGGTGCCACACGAAATGCCCCAGCCCAGCAGCATCAATACGCTGGACCAGATCAGGAATGGTTTCACGCGCGGCAGACCTTCGGCTTCGACAACCCAGTCACAGGCGAGTGTGCCGATGATTGCGGGAATGGTCCAGGTTAAAAATCCTAAAGGCCCGCCATCAATGCCGTTGGGTGGTGAATTGACCCACGTGAAATAAAAAAAATAAGACAGTACAACATGTGCGACAGCAGAGAAAATCATATAGGCGATCCGCACCGATGCCCGCGCTCGAATGACCGGCACGATCCAAAGCGATGTGACCGCAATGTGCATCAGTGTTTGAAACCAGTTACGTTTTAATGGTCCCGCGATTGCATCCCACACGCCGATGGACTGCAATTCGCTCCATGTTTTGGCGATCGGAGAAATGCGATAAATGATTAATGAAACCAGCACCAGCCCCAGTAAACGTCGCACAACACGCATGTAAGCCGAGACGGCGCCTTCCGATTGCACCCGTCGCCCGAAGGTGAGCCGAAAGGCAAAGCCGACCGCGAACATAAAGTGAGGCATGATTGTGTCGGCATAGCTGCAGTAGGTATTGTGATGCTTCAACACAACCGGGCAAACAACAAAGAAACCCATGTAGTTCACCAGGAACATGCCGGCAACCGTGTAGCCACGAAACTGATCCAGCGAGACGATGCGTTTTTTTGTGTCCGTAGCTGCTAACGGTAGTGGTGCTGTACTCGTCATGCTGTGTAAATTTCCCTGAAGAGACTTAGGAAAAAGAGAGGGGATTGCTATCTGTCACTATTAATATACGGATTGCCACCGGAAAAGAAACACGAAGGCGAGAATTCTGAAGATTATTCAACCTGTTTTTATGCTGCGTTTGAAACATTGTGATCCGGAATATTCCGATTCAGCGTGCCGCATTTTTCTGGTTGCGGCGATACGTTCCGGGTGTGATGCCGGTCTGTTTTTTGAATGTCACGTTCAAATATTCGGAATGTCGAAATCCGGTTCGTTCTGCAATTTCGATCAATGATAAATCGGTCTCTTCCAGAAGCTGTTTGACACGGTCGAGACGGATTCGCATGATTTCTTCGTGCGGGGAGCGGCCGATGATTTTTTGGAAACGACTTTCGAGCACGCGGCGGGAGAGGGGAACCGATTTGAGAACATCCTGCACATTGATGCCATCGCAGGCGTACTGGCGAATGAAGCGGACGGCATCCGAAATGAATTTGTCATCTATGGCTTGGATGTCGGTGGATTGGCGCGTGGCGATTCCCAGTGGCTTGATGAGATGCGCTTCCGAAGAAACCGTCTGACCGGCAATCATTCGATCCAGCAATGCGGCTGCTTCGTAACCGGTGAGTCGTGTATTGGGAATCACACTGGAGAGAGGCGGCTCCGAAAGATTGCAGAGGATTTCGTCATTATCCACGCCGATGATGGCAACTTCTTCGGGGACAGAAACATTAATCGTGCGGCATACATCCAGCAGTTGTTGTGCTTTGATATCATAACAGGCCATCACGCCCACCGGTTTGGGGAGTTGTCGTATCCAGGTTGAGAGTCGCTGTTGTTCTGCTTCCCAGGAGATGGATTTTTTGCGGCCCGTTACCTGAGGGTACACATGACAGGCAAAGCCCGCGTCATTGATACATTTTTGAAAATGATCTTCCCGCCAACGGGACCAGTTGAAATGATCGTCGCCACAAAAGGCATAATGTTGAAAGCCGCGATCAATTAAATGCTGCGCGGCCAGCGTGGCAATGGCACGGTCATCGGTTTCCACCCAGGGGAGTGAAGGTGCCAAGCGTGCGGCGCTCATATCGACGGCAGGCACGCCACTGTTCACGACGGCTTCTGCCGTTTTCACATTTTCAATGCGGGCGATAATACCATCGCCGTGCCAACTGTTGAGCCAGTTCACGGGAACGCTGCCTCTTCCGTGTTCAGGCAGGTAGATCGACCAGGGATGATGCTCATGGATGTAAGACATGATTCCGCGCAACAAGCCCCGGGCATAGGAATTCGAAGATTCGATGAGCAAGGCGATAGAAGGGCGTTGTTTCATGATCTGTGAGCACGAGCATCAGGAGTTTGTTGACGTAAATGTAATATTCTTAAGGGGATCGAGTGACGAGTGCGGCTGGAAGTGCCGTTCCTGCCTGTAATTGCGGACAATGGCCTGATGTGGTTTAGTGAAATATCTCAATTTATTATGCGCAAGTTTACATGGTACTTGATTTGTGACGTTTTACAATAAATAAATGGACTTTGATCCGCGGGTGAATCATTGCTCACAACAAACAACTGGGATACTTGCAGCGTAGAAGGAATGTCATGAGTGAGAAAAAAATCAATATTGCGATCGTGGGCCTTGGTTTCGGTGCAGAATTTATTCCGATCTACCAGGCGCATCCTAACGCGAATCTATATTCGATCTGCCAGCGGTCTGAAGATCATTTGAATCAGATTGGCGATACATTTGGAATCGAGAAACGTTATACCTCTTATGATGAATTGTTGGCCGATCCGGATGTGGATGCGGTCCACATTAATACGCCGATTCCCGATCACGCGCCGCAGTCGATCAAGGCGTTGAAAGCGGGCAAGCATGTCGCGTGTACCGTGCCGATGGCAACCACCGTTGAAGAGTGCGAGCAGATTGTGAATACGGTCAAAAAGACCGGATTGAAATACATGATGATGGAAACCGTGGTTTACAGTCGCGAGTTTTTATTCATTAAAGAGATGTATGACAAAGGAGAACTTGGCAAGATTCAATACATGTCGGCCAGTCATCCGCAAGATATGGAGGGGTGGCCTGAATATTGGGAACGTATGATTCCCATGCATTACGCCACGCATGTGGTCAGTCCCGTCTTAGGCATGGTCAACGGCCGCGCCGAGTATGTGAGCTGCTTCGGTTCTGGGACAGTGAACGATGAAATTGCTGAGAAGTCGGGTAATAAGTTTGCCGTGGAAACCTGTCATATCAAGATCAAGGATTCCGATATTGCGGCACACATCTGGCGGTTCCTGTTTGATACGGCGCGACAATATCGCGAGTCGGTCGACGTATACGGCACAAAAAAATCTTTTGAATGGCCATTAATTGAAGGGGAAAAACCGGTATTGCATACGGCCAAGAAGCCTGAGCCGGAGATTCCCGAACGCGTGGATGTACCCGACTATGCACATCTACTGCCGCCGGAGATTCAGAAATTTACCCGTGCGATTCACGATGCCGAACATCTTTCTTTCCTGCAAGGTGCTGGCCACGGCGGTTCGCATCCGCATCTGGTGAATGCGTTTCTGAAATCACTGGTCGAAAATTGTGAGCCTTGGCCGAACGCACCACTGTCTGCGAACTGGACCAGTGTCGGTATTTTGGCTCATGAATCAGCGGTGGCCGGCGGCGAAATCAGAAAGCTGCCTGACTTCACACTGGAGTAAGCTGCGAACTTGAACACGATTTTCTTTATCTGATTCCATCGACAAAATTCAAACATATTTCCGAGGGGAATGGTTATGGCTCGTTACTCCCTGTTATTGCTGCTGCTGGTGTTTACAGACCCGCTCTTTGCCGCTGAGGATTTCACACTCCATCAGTTTGAACGCCTGCAATTGGGGAAGAAGTTCTACTCAGAGGGAGCCACCTTCGGCGATTTGAATGGCGATGGTCAGCAGGACATCATCTCGGGACCATATTGGTATCAGGGGCCTGAATTCAAAACAAAGCACGAATACTATCCGGTCAAAGAATGGAGTACGAACGGGTATTCAGATAACTTTTTTGCCTACGTGCATGATGTCAACAAAGACAAGTGGCTGGATATCGTGATTATCGGTTTCCCCGGTAAGGAAGCATTCTGGTATGCCAATCCGCAGAATAAGCCTGGTCACTGGAAAAAGCATCTGGCACATCCCGCCGTTGATAACGAATCGCCTACTTATACTGATCTGACGGGAGACGGGGCGCCAGAGCTGGTCTTTCATACCGGCGGTCAACTGGGTTATGCCGGACCGGGGAAAGATCCCACACAGCCTTGGAACTTTCATGCGGTATCCCCGAATCTGAAGTACGGTCGCTTCACGCACGGTTTGGGTGTCGGTGATGTGAACGGCGATGGCAAGCCGGATATCCTTGAAAAAAATGGCTGGTGGGAACAGCCGGCTGATCTCAATAAGCCGGGTTTCTGGGTGCGTCATCCCTTCAAGTTTGCCGGCGCAGGCGGCGCCCAAATGTATGCCTATGATGTGGACGGTGATGGGGATCAGGATGTGATCACCAGCAAAGCCGCACACGCCTATGGTTTGTCATGGTTTGAAAATGTGAAAAAGGATGATGAGATCACGTTTGTCGAACATGTCATCATGGGGAGTCGGCCTGAAGAGAATAAATATGGCGTGGTGTTCTCTCAGTTACACGCGGTCGATCTGGTGGATATGGACGGTGATGGCATTAAGGATATCATTACCGGCAAACGTTTTTGGGCACATCAGGGGCATGATCCCGGTGCGAAAGACGCTTCCGTGAATTACTGGTTCAAAACCGTACGATCAAAAGAGGGTGTTGATTTTCTGCCTTTTCAGATAAATGACCAGTCTGGCGTCGGGACCCAGGTCGTTGCCGGTGATGTGACCGGTGACACGTTGCCTGATCTGGTCGTGGGGAATAAATCTGGCACGTATGTACTCGTGCATAAGCAGGTGAAAGTCGATCAGGGGGCCTGGAAGAAAGCGCAACCCCAAAAGTTCGTGCCCAAAAAAGTTTCTCTGAAAAACGAATTGAAGCCAGGTGAATTTTTCGCCACGAATGCCGAAGGCAAACGCGTGAATGTTGATTTCGAACTGGGAAATCTGAATGACTGGATTTCCGAGGGGGAAGCGTTTCAGCGTCAGCCGGCGAAGGGGGACACGGTCCATTCTCGCCGCAGTGATATGCGCAGTAATCACCAGGGACAATTCTGGGTGGGGACGTTTGAATTCCTGGAAGACAAGCCTGTGGGAACATTGACGTCTGCATCGATCAAAGTCACTCAGCCGTTCGCTTCATTTTATGTAGGGGGTGGCTCACATGAATCAACGCGTGTCGAAATCGTGGATCGAGCAACGAATAAAGTGATAGCCAAAGTCAGCGGTCGTAATAATGAGCGGATGCATCAGGCATTGGTCGATCTCACCAAATATCAGGGTAAAGAAATATTTATACGTCTGGTCGATCAGCATCGTGGTGGTTGGGGGCATATTAACTTTGACCATTTTCGGTTTCATGCGAAGAAACCCGCGGCCTTATCAGTGGCTAACAGCGGGGCGCCTCCCAAAGCACACACGCAAAAGTACGATGGTCTGACTGGACCCAAAGCAGCAGAGGTGATGACGGTGCCCGAAGGGTTTTCGGTTTCCCTGGTCGCGGCTGAGCCTGACGTGCAGCAACCGATTGCCATGACCATTGATGACCGGGGACGTTTGTGGGTGGCGGAATCCTATGCTTACCCCAGCAGACAACCAGAGGGAAAAGGGAAAGATCGGATTTTGATCTTCGAAGACAAAGACGCAGATGGAAAATTCGAAACGCGTAAAATATTCAAGGACAAGCTGAATCTGGTTAGTGGTCTGGAAGTTGGCTTTGGTGGTGTCTGGGTAGGGCAGGCACCGTACCTGCTCTTCATCCCCGATAAAAACGGCGATGATAAACCGGACGCAGAGCCTCAGGTTTTGCTTGACGGCTGGCATTATGAAGACACACACGAAACATTGAATTCCTTTATCTGGGGGCCCGATGGCTGGCTCTATGGTTGTCACGGCGTGTTTACTCATTCGCGTGTTGGCAAGCCGGGAACAGCCGATAAAGATCGGCAGCCGCTCAACGCCGGTATCTGGCGTTATCATCCCACCCGCCACGAATTCGAAGTCTTCGCGCACGGAACGAGCAACCCCTGGGGTGTGGACTTCAATGATCAGGGGCAATGTTTCCTGACCTGTTGTGTGATTCCTCATTTATTTCATGTCGCGCAGAATGCACGTTATCGCAGACAGGCAGGGCAGCATTTTAATCCTTATACCTACGATGATATCAAGACAATTGCCAAGCATCGGCACTGGACCGGCGGACAATGGAACCAGTCTGACCGCGTGGCTTCGAATCTGGTCGGAGGCGGACACGCTCATGCGGGGGCAATGATTTATCTGGGCGGGAGCTGGCCAGAAAAATATCGCAATCAATTGTTTATGAATAACATTCACGGTGCCCGATTGAATCAGGATGTACTGACGCGTAAGGGGTCAGGCTACGAAGGGGATTTTGCACCGGACTTCCTGTTCGCCAATGATCGTTCGTCACAGATTCTTTACCTGCGATATGGGCCGGACGGACAGGTCTATTTTATTGACTGGTACGATACCAACCAATGTCATCATCGCGAATTTCAAAAGCACGACCGTTCCAACGGGCGGATATTTCGAGTCGCTTACAAAAATGCCAAACCCGTTAAGGTCGATCTGAAAAAATTGTCCAGCGAAGAATTGGTTAAACTGCAATTGCACAAGAATGACTGGTACGTCAGGCAGTCGCGCAGAATTCTGCAGGAACGAGGTGCGGACCCGGAAGTGCATGCACAACTGGCAGAGATCGCTTTCCAGCATGACGATGTGACGCGTCGATTACGTGCGTTATGGACGTTGCATGTGACAGAAGGTCTCTCGGAACAGAGAATCATGCAGGCGTTGAAAGATCCCAGCGAATATATGCGGGGTTGGGCGATTCAATTGGCACTCGAAACGGGAACTCCTTCCCGTGCGTTACTCGCAAAGTTGGTAGAGTTAGCGACGCAAGATCCTTCCCCCGTCGTGCGTCTGTATCTTGGTTCCGCCGCCAATCGGTTGCCCCTGGATCAGCGCTGGGAGATTCTGTCTGGTCTGGTCAGTCATGCGGAAGATCAGAGTGATCATAATTTGCCATTGCTCTACTGGTACGCCGTTGAACCGTTGGCACCTCATGACATGCAGCGGTCGTTTGAGCTGGCGACGAAATCTCGGATTCCTTTGATCGAGTCTTATACATTACGACGGATCGCTGACATTGGAACGGAAGAAGCGGTTGCCTTTTTAGTTCAACAACTGGGGCTGGCAGAGACCGCACAACGTCAGAAAGTATTTCTGGATTCCATCAACAATGCGTTGCGTGGGCGTCGAAAATTCCCGATGCCCGAACCCTGGGCCGCTGTCGGGAAGAAGCTGATATCCAGCGAAGATCCTGCTGTCAAATCGCAATCTTTGGCGTTGGCTGTGACCTTTGGTGATCCTCAGGCAATGCAACAACTGCGTGAAATTGTAGTTGATCAGAAAAGCGATCTGGCAGGCAGGAAATCAGCGCTCGCTTCGTTGCTGGGAGCACAGGATTCAAAGTTGGTTCCGAGTTTGATCTCCCTGATGGATGAACAGAATTTACGTCGAGAAGCCCTGCGGGGACTGGCAGGTTATTCCAATGCCGAAATTGCTCCCGCGATTCTGGAACGTTATCCCCAGTTTGATCCGAACGAAAAACGGGATGCCCTGAATACACTCGCCAGTCGGTCTGACTACGCTCACCAATTATTGGCAGCCGTCGAAGCGAAATCCATTCCTGCTAAAGATCTTTCGGCTGAAATTATTCGTCAATTGGGCAACCTGAAAGATAAACGCCTCAATGAAAAAATCGGCAAGGTCTGGGGAATTGTCCGTGAAACTGCAGCAGACAAGAAAAAGTTAATCGCTGGTTATAAAAACATGCTTTCCCGGTCTCGGCCCACGCCTGATTTCCATTTGGGAAGAGCCGTTTTTGCGAAGACATGTCAGCAGTGTCATAAACTGTTTGGGACCGGGGAATCGATTGGTCCGGAACTAACCGGGTCCAATCGTGCCAACATGGACTATTTACTGTCGAACGTGATTGATCCCAGCGCCGTGATGGCGAAAGATTATCAGCCCGTTGTGATTGTCACCGAATCCGGGCGTATTGTGACGGGGATCATCAAAAAAGAAGACAAAAACGCCGTGACTGTGGCGACCGCCAATGAAACGGTCATCATTCCCCGTGCGGAAATTGATGAGATGAGTCGTAGCGATAAGTCAATGATGCCTGACAATTTGTGGAAGCAGTTGAATCGAGATGAGGTTCGCTCGCTGGTCGCTTATCTGGCCAGTGCAAAGCAAGTTCCGATGAAAGCCACAAAAGACAATTTGAAATTGTTTTTCAACGGGCAGAATCTGGCCGGTTGGACGGGGCATAGTCAGCTTTGGTCCGTTGAAAATGGTGAAATTGTCGGACGTTCGCCGGGCATTAAATCGAATGAATTTCTGGTGAGTGATCTACTGGTGGGTGATTTTGAACTGAAAGCCAAAGTAAAACTCACGCCTGATGCCGGCAACAGCGGGATTCAGTTTCGCAGTAGCCTGGAGTCGAATGGGCATGTCAAAGGTTATCAGGCAGACGCCGGTAAAGGCTGGTGGGGTAAACTGTATGAAGAGCATGGCCGCGGACTTTTATTCAAACAGTCGGGAGAAGAACATGTTCGCGAAAATGAGTGGAACGAATACCGTATTGTCGCGGTGGGGCCTCGGATTCGGACTTATATTAATGGGAATCTCTGTACCGATTTGAATGATCCGCAAGGGGCGAAGTCGGGAATCATCGCGTTCCAGATTCATTCCGGCGGTCCGATGGAAGTGCGGTTTAAGGACCTGGAATTAAGCCTGGGACCAATCGCCGACTAGACTGTGTCCCATTTTAGATTCACATTGATCCGACGTCGCAAGCATCATTCAAAGAAACCACACTCCCTTAAATACAGTACACTCTGTTTCACGCGATCGTGGTGTTCTTCGAGTGTGAGTTCGGGCTCCCCTTCGATGCCTTCGATTTCCAGACTGTACGGGCCTTCGAAATTATTGTCTTCCAGAATGAAACGTACTTGCAGAAAATCGACGCCTCCCGCTTCGCCAAGTGTCGTGAAATTCCAGTCTTTGTATTTACAGTACGAATCTTTCAGATGCACGTGTTTTACAAATGTAACCACTTCATGCAGAGATTCGAGAACGTTGTCGTGTTTGTTGTAATAGTTTATGTTGCCTGTATCGAAGTTGAGTCTTAAGTGGGGGTGATCCAGATCATTCATCGTGCGCAACATGCCGGCTGCATTGACGCAAATACCGGGATGTGTTTCAAAGCAATACGTGATTCCTTTCCCGGCTGCGTAGTCTCCGATCTCTCGTAAGTGTTGATAGAGGGTGTCTCTTTGTGATTCCTGTTCAATTTCACCCGCACCTCCCACGACCAGACTGACTCCCAACAGGTGTGCCAGATCGAGTTTCTGTTTGATGATGAGGACGATTTCAGGGTCCAGGGGATTGCCACTGCTAATATTACAACTGGAAAGCTGTACCTGATTTTGTTTCAGGAGGTCTTTCACTCGGTCGATATCACTCGGTGTAGAGGCATTGGTCAGTAGCGGGGTCTCTTTGAAGAATGAAGGGACCCCATCGTTTTTAATGTTGAGTTCCAGGTATTCCAAGCCTGCGTCACGGATATGTTCCATGGCAGCGATGGGACCAAATCGACCATAAGAATTTGTCAGGCAAGAGACAAGAGCGGCCATGCGTTTTACTTTCTATATCAAGGATCAGCCAACAGTTATTGCAGTACTGGTAATAGGATGTTACTTTGAGCCAGCGGCAAATTCAAAGCCACGTGGCCAAATCTTTTGATCTGAGCTTCCTTAGCAGGAAATATGGAAGAGGTTCGTACATGGTAGAAGTACAGGAACAACTGAAAACGGCACTGGCGCACCATCAGTCAGGAGACCTGGAGCAGGCGGAACAAATCTATCAGCGGATTCTGGAAACCGATGCCAGACAGTGGGAAACGTTGTATTATCTGGGGACGCTGCAGCTGCAGCGAGGCGAGTTAGACCTGAGTATCACGAATTTTCTCAAAGTGGTTCAATTGCGCCCCGAGATGCCGGACGTGCACAATAACCTGGGAGTGGCCTACCACGCATCTGGAAAGTGGCAGGAGGCAGGTCAGTCGTTCGAGCAGGCGATCCGGATTCATCCCCATTACGAACGTGCTTATTTCAATCTGGGTTCCCTGCTGGAAAGTCGTGGTTTATATACGGAAGCAGCCAATTGTTATAAGAAGTCATATGAATTAAACAAAGAAAATCTGGAAACCTACCAGAAGTGGGCTGATGTTCTGAAGTTGACGGGTGAGCTGGCACAGGCAGAGAAGATCTATCGGGAACTGCTGCAGAAGGTACCAGGTGATTTTAATATCGCGATGAAATTGGCCTATGTGCTGGTCCTGCAGCGCCAATATCCGGAAGCCGTCCGCTTGTACGAATCCGTGTTGGAAACGAATCCCGATCATTATCAGGTTCTGGTAAGTTTGAGCTACGTCTATGAATTATTGGGAGATGTGGCAGCAGCGGTGAAAACCGCACAGCGTTCGATTCAGGCGGCGCCTGATCAACCTGAAGGTTATAATAACCTGGGGATTGCTTTCAAGTTGGAGCATAAGATTGAAGGCGCTTGTGAAAATTTCAAGAAAGCACTGAGCCTGCGTCCTGATTTTGCCATGGCAGAGTTCAACCTTGCGACAATGCATCTGCTGCAAGGCGATTTGGCAGCAGGCTGGCCGGGTTACGAGCGACGGGTTGACGTCGATCCGACGCCTCGTCTGAATCAGCCGGGACCACACTGGCAGGGAGAGCCACTGGATGGGAAAACGATCTTTTTATGGTGTGAACAAGGCTTTGGTGACACGCTCCTGTTTATCCGGTTTGCGATCGAGTTAAAAAAGCAGGGAGCGGCTCAAGTCTTGTTACTTTGCCAGACAGAACTGGCTGAACTTTTGAAATTAATTCCTGAGATCGACCAGGTCCTGATCGAGGGAGATGAGATACCCCAGTTCGACTACCAATCCGCGTTATTAAGTGTGCCTCTCCATCTTAAAACCAGTCTGGAAACGATACCCGTTGAGGTTCCGTTTTTCGCTCCTGCATTGGAAAGGCAAGAATTCTGGCACGAGGTACTCTCAAAATATGAGGGGCAGAAGGTCGGTTTAAATTGGAGTGGCAATGTCAAATTTTCACGTGATGAATATCGTTCAATTCCGTTAGAGACATTTCTGCCTCTGAGTGAAGTGGCTGGTGTGCAACTCATCAGCCTGCAGCAGGTGAATGGGCTGGATCAGATTGAACCCTTACAAGAGTCATGGAACCTGCTTCAACCGGGGGCTGAATATCAGTCGGAGGCGGGGTCTTTTAGCGAGGCCGCTGCGTTGATTCAGAATCTGGATTTAGTGATTACCTCTGATACAGCCACTGCGCATCTGGCTGGTTCGTTGGGGGTTCCTGTCTGGGTTCTGGTATCACAGCTTCCTGAGTGGCGCTGGTTGCTCGACCGGACAGATAGCCCCTGGTACCCGACCGCCCACCTGTTTCGACAGGAAAAACTGGGGGTCTGGGAGCCGGTCATCGACGAAGTCAAAGCCGAACTTGAACGCCGATTTCAGCAGGCTTGATTCTGTTTTTCGTTCAGAATCCGAAAATGAGGAATAAGCCTCTCATTGTGTTCGAGATTGCCTGTCATGCAGCTAAGGCATTGTCGGGACTGAGTATTTGCCTCCCCGTCATTTGTTCGAATTGTGCCTGAGAGGGCCGATTATTCCGGTTGGAATTGTTGTATTGAGTGTGACTGTCTACGAGCAGACTCCTGGGTTCACAGAAATTTGACAGGATTTCTTTTAGGGCTAAGTTATAAGTGTCTCTCATCCTGCAAACCCCTGACGGCATTTCTTGAGTAAGCACTTTTCTATAAAGATGCTGAATTCTGGTTCCAATTATTACGGACAGCTTCGTTCTGTTTTCCGTTTCGGTAAGTTTAAAAAGAGTGAATCAACATGAGACAAATCACAGAGACATTCGAGGGAGAAACCGTTGTAGATGGTTTGCTGGAGATCAAATCTCCGGAATTCAAATTTGACAAGCGGGAAGCGTTCCAGCGCGAGACAAAAAAATTTCCCTGTCTGCGTCGGATACCAGAGCTGAGCAAGCTGGCTGAGACTGTGGTTGCCAGTTGGTGTCTTGAACCAGCATCATTCAGCAGGCGCAAATGGCATCGGATTCCCTTTGAGCGGCCCATTGGTCTGGCGCCGATCAATCGGGTCTCGAAACAACTGGAGCCCGAACTGCAGATTGTAGAGGGCCGGAACCTTTCCCTCGAAGGAATTTCATTTTCACATCCCCAACCGATTTCTTCGCGTGAGGTCGCTATTACCTTTGATATGGATAAACCGGTGCTGGAATTTCTGGTAATCCGTCTCGCCTGGAGCCGATTTTCAGAGAATCGAATTTTTCAGAGCGGGGGTAACTTTCTCTACCAGGTCGAAGCGGATGCGGCTCAATTTGTTGAGTGAGAAATTCAGTTCCATTTTGCCAGTTCTGTGTGCACTTTTTGCAGCATCAGTTGGATGTCAGCCTGTTCCGATTCAGGACAACTTTTCAGACAACTTTCGAGTAATTCCACGGCAAGACTCAGTTGGTTTGTTTGAAAACTAAGAGCCGCCATCTCTTTTTTGTGTGTATTTGAAAGCGGGCTGAGTGCAAACAGTCTGCGTTGTGCATTCCATGCTTTCTGATAATCCTGCTGTTCTTCATGAATGCGTTTGAGATTCGTCAGCATACGTACAATAATCTCGCGATGACTGGCTGGATTCAAGAGTCTGCTGAGCTCACCGCGAGAAAATTCTCCCAATTCACCCAATCGAACAACACATTCCTCTTCCGTGTAGATTGCACCTTTTGAATAAGGGTCAATGAATAGTGGTCCTGCCTGAGAGTCATAGCGGACCAGAAAATGGATGGGAGCAGCGACTCCCTGGATATCGATTCCCAGCTCTTTTCCGACAGCCATATAGATGAGCGAGAGTGAAATCGGCAAGCCTTGTTTTTTTTCAATTACGTGATTTAAGTAGCTGCCTTCTGCCCGATGATAACAGATTGTATTTCCAAATAATTCGTGCTGTTTGGCCAGGCAGTCCACAAAGCATTGAATCAGAGAGCGATCATCATTGGCCAACGCCACTCGGCCGGAAAGCTCACAGGCCCGTTGTTGAATCCAGGTGTACGTCGAATCAAATTCCAATTCGGGTTGATCATCTCGGGCCAGTTCGAGAGCCGCTGTTGTGAGATCGATATAATTATCATGGTGCAGGAGTTTGGAGAATTCCAGATCCTGTTTGAATTGTAATAGCTGTGCAGTGTCCATCTAAGACGGGCTTTACTTAGGGGGGAGCGGATGGTGGTCGTGAGTGAAATTAAAACAAGATCAGAGGCGTTCTTGTTGTTCTATTCTTGTAACTGATTTTGCCGCACTGCATCAATGCCATTCTTTCTCTGTACAGACGAAAACTTCAACGCTTTGTAAAAATGATAAGACTGAATCGTTCGGATCTAGTCGTCATTTTTCTGTTATATATGATCAGAAAATATGGGGAAAATGTGAACCTGAAAAGACAGTCTCGTCCAGACTGGTAGGCTGTTTGAGGGAGGGAGCGAGTCTTAAATGTCGAAAAATGAGATCTCCTGCTTGGAGAACGAGGTTCACCAACCCCGCTAAAAACAGGATATCATCATGACAGGCCGTAATGGGCCGAATGGTATTGAAATAACCGGCTAACATGCTGCTGCCTAGATTGACGCTCGTGGTGTGAGTCGACAAAATGGTCGGGGCCCTGTTTTTTAGATTCACATATTTTGAGAAAAGAGTTTGGTATATTCAATGCAATTTTTGCCTGTCGAAGAGCAATTGGCTGTGATCCGCCGCGGCGTCGAGAAGATCGTTCCTGAACAGGAGTTGGCGGAAAAACTCAAATGGAGCCGGGAGACCGGTACCCCACTACGTATCAAATACGGGATTGACCCGACAGGGATTAACCTCCATCTGGGGCATACTGTTCCGATGCGGAAGATGCGGCAGTTTCAGGAGCTGGGTCATCAGGCCGTGATTATTATCGGCAACTATACAGCACTGGTAGGTGACCCCAGTGGTCGGGATGAAACACGGGCCCGTCTCACAGCCGAGCAGGTGGAAGCCAATGCGATTGACTATCTCAATCAGGTTGGCAAAGTGATTGATTTGACAAATGCCGAAGTCGTAAGGAATGGCGACTGGTTCAGCAAAATGAATTTTGCCGATATGCTGGAACTCTGCAGCAAGGTAACCGTGGCTCAGTTACTGACGCGGGATGATTTTTCCAAGCGGTATCGTGAAGAAGCAGCCATCTACCTGCACGAGTGTTTGTATCCGATTATGCAGGCTTGGGATTCCGTTGAAATCAAAGCCGACATTGAATTGGGGGGAACCGAACAGCTCTACTCCTTTATGCTGGCCCGCGATTTGCAAAAAGATCAGGGATTGCGACAGCAGGTGAGTGTGATGTCGCCGATTCTGGTTGGCACCGATGGCGTTCGTCGTATGGGCAAGAGTCTGGGGAATTACATCGGCATCAGTGAAGATTCATATGAGATGATGAAAAAATTCATGCAGCTTTCCGATGACAGTATGCAGATGTTTTTTGAATTGCTGACCGATTTTCCGTTGGATGAAGTGACCGGCATTTTAAAAGGTCACCCCAAAGAGGCCAAGGTGAAGCTGGCGAAAACGATTATCACCGAGTATCACGACGCTTCAGCAGCAGACGAAGCGGCTGAACGCTGGCAGCGGGAGATCGGTTCAGGCGGCATGCCCTCAGAGATTCCTGTCGTACAGCTTTCAAAATCAGAGCTAAACGCTGAGGGAACGATGCCTGCTGCAAATTTATTGAAGCAGACCGGGCTCTGTTCATCCACCAGTGATGCCCGCAGGTCGATTCAACAGGGAGGGGCCAAAATGGGTGAAGAAAAATTAAAAATCGAAGCCCATGATCAGGCGATTCGAGTGGAATCGGGCCTCCTGTTATGGGTGGGCAAGAAGCGATTTTGTCAGATCGAGTTAGTTTAGAAAGACGGGTTTGAGTGAAATCGACTTGGTTTTTTTGGCAATCAGGGGAAATGATTCCGCGCGCATTGCAATCACGGTTAATACTTCGTAAAACGTTGTCTTAGCCGCTTAATAAAGACAATCCTGTTCTCTGAATCCAGTGCTTGGCATTGGTGGAGACAGACACTTTTGGGACGAAATACAGGAAGCAACAGTTATGGCAACAGGTTTTGGAATTGTCGGCTGTGGCATGATTTCGAATTTTCATGCAAAGGCGCTCGAAGAGATTCGGGGCGCCAAGCTGGTCGCCTGCTTTGATCGATTTGCGGGATCGGCTGATAAATTTGCTGAAGCGAATGGTTGCACAGCCTATCATGATTTAGACGAAATGCTGGCAGATCCCGAAGTGGACGTCGTCACTATCTGCACTCCCAGCGGTGCGCACATGGATCCGGCTGTCGCTGCTGCGAATGCGGGCAAGCATGTTGTCGTTGAAAAGCCTTTGGAAATTACACTCAAACGTTGTGATGCGATCATCAATGCGTGTAAAAAGAATAAAGTTCAATTAACAACCATCATGCCGTCTCGGTTTGGAGCCGCCAATCAGGAACTGAAAAAAGCGATCGATAAAGGCCGCTTTGGAAAACTGACAATGGGTGATACCTATGTCAAATGGTGGCGTACCCAAGAATATTATGACAGTGGCGGATGGCGTGGCACATGGCAAATGGACGGCGGCGGCGCGTATATGAATCAGGCGATTCATAATGTCGACCTCTTGTTCTGGTTGATGGGTGATGTAGCCGACGTGAACGGCATGACGGGAACTCTGGCTCACAAGCGAATTGAAGTCGAAGACACAGGCGTGGCGACCATTCGTTTCAAAAATGGTGCGCTCGGCGTAATTGAAGCCAGTACCAGTGTTTTTCCGGGACTGCTTAAGAAAACAGAAATCTCCGGTACGCACGGAACCGTCATTGTTGAACAGGACGATATCTTGCATTGGGAGTTTGCTAAAGAAAACGCCCGCGATGAAAAAATCCGAACAGACCTGGCAAAGAAGAGTGGGAATACTGGCGGTGCCAGCGATCCCTCTGCAATTTCTTACGCAGGTCACATGGAACAGTTGAAAGACTTCATCAAATCGATCAAGACGGGTAAGAAACCGTTTGTGGATGGCAATGATGGTCGTAAGAGTGTCGAAATCATTCTGGCAATCTATCAGTCTTCCTGGACCGGCAAGCAGGTTTCACTGCCTCTGAAAAAAGATCCCCGGATCCCGAAAAAGTAATAAGCCCGGAACGGACGCCAAATTAAAAAACAGGACGGGCTCTTAAAGCTCGTCCTGTTTTGTTTTAGGGGGGCTTTTCTCTGGCATCAGTGCTTCTTCCAGCCTGCATTGGTAATTCATCGATGAGTTATTGATGGAATAATTTCTGCTGACGATAAAGACGCATGATGGTGATAAAGCAGAGGAAGTCGTAGATCGTGTGTGTCGTAATGGGAATCAGCAGGTTTTGGGGCGAGAAGAAGATGAGCAGCAAGCTCAAGTAAACGCCCATCAGTGTGGCGATGATCACATACAGACGCGTGACGGAGTGCACAATTCCAAACAACAAATTTGTGAAGATGATTGCCAGCAGCACGCCGTACTGAGACGCCCATGACTGCAAGACGCCGCGAAACAGCATCTCTTCTCCCAAGCCGATAAAAATTGAGAGAATGAACAGTTCCAGAATCGTACCGTTTTCAATGCGCGGGCCCAGTTCATCAAGCAGAAATTGTTTGATCTTTTGAAACGCCTGGATGCGCGTGCGGATGGCGAAGAGAAAAAATAGAAACATAGGCAGTGCTGCCGCGGCACCGATGAAAAGATCGGGCCAACTCCAGTTCAAATTTTGAAGCGGACTGACTCCTAAAACCCATCCCACTCCCAAGGCGAGGACGATGAATCCGATCGAAAATAAAGAGCCACCCAAGATGAAGAATTGCTGTTCTTGCACGATGGTGTCTTCTGATTCTTCTTCGTCATCCAAATCAAGCATGGGAAGTTTGTTCACTCTCTATTGATGAATACGACTTAATTATAGCACTAAATCGTCTGAATCCAAATTAAGAAGATACAACCAAAACTACCAGGTCTTCCTGTTTTATCGGTGGGTTTTCTGTTTCCGAACTGCATCTTGCAGAAAATCACCATCTCGAATACATTTTCCCAATCTTAACAGGATGTTTTGTGAATAGCAGGTTTCTCAACGGCTGACGATTGAGAAAGCCGCGTGTTTATTTCTTCAGCAGTTTACTCTTTTTCTAAAGAAGCGGTAGTGCAAGGATGCTGCACCGTTTACGTCAATGGATTTGTCCTGATCTGGCGATTGATCTGGGAACGGCTAACACCATCGTGGCCATCCAAGGCGAGGGAATTGCGCTGGATGAACCCTCAGTCGTTGCGCTGCACAAAGGCAGCCGCAAGATCCTGGGAAATGGAACCGCGGTGGGCAAATTAGCAAAACAGATGCTGGGCCGCACACCAGATAGCATCATTGCCGTGCGTCCTTTGAAGGAAGGCGTCATTACCGACTTTGAACTTTGCGAGTCGATGTTGCGCTACTTCATTCACAAGGCCCGTCATCATTCGCGGGGATTGAGGCCACGTGTTGTGATCGCCGTGCCTGGCAGTATCACACCAGTTGAAAAACGTGCGGTGTTTAATAGTGCCGAGCGGGCAGGCGCCGGCCGCGTCTATCTGATTGAAGAGTCGAAGGCCGCCGGGATTGGCGCGGGCTTACCGATTTCAGAACCGATGGCGAGTATGGTGTGTGACATTGGTGGGGGCACCAGTGAAGTGGCCATCATGAGTCTGGGTGATACGGTGACCAGTAATTCGGTTCGCATTGGTGGAGACAGATGTGATGAAGCCATTGTGGAGTATATGAAACAGCATTTTTCGATGCGTGTTGGCGTGCAGACGGCAGAAGAACTCAAATTGGAACTGGGAAGTGCTTATCCATTAGAGCAGGAATTGACGGGGGAAGTCAAAGGTCTGGATATCATCAGCAGTATCCCCCGCAAGGCGATCGTGACCAGCGAAGAACTCCGCGATGCGCTGCATGGGCCGCTTGAGTCGATCTTGAATTGCTGTAAGCAGACCATCGAACAGTGTAAGCCGGAACTCGTCGCAGACCTTGCCGACAACGGGATGGTCTTAACGGGAGGTGGTGCCTTACTGCGGGGGATCGAATTTTACATGAGCGAACAATTGGGAATTCCGGTACGTGTAGACGAAGATCCGCTCCGCACCGTTGCGCGGGGAACCGCCATTTGTCTGGAGCATCTGAGCCAATGGCGGCATGCTTTCGATAATGGTGAAGGCGATTTTTAAAGGGACGGGCCTCAGTTTATGAAACGTGAGACGCGGTCATCAGAAATTAAGTTGGCTTTGCTGGCGATTCTGACAGGCATCTGCCTGTATGTCGTTCCGTCTGCCTATTCAGATCGTGTCTACAATCTGATTCGTGATGCCTCGAAGCCTGGCCTGATTCTGGTTCAGCAGTGTAAAGACTGGCAGCATCAATCAACAGAACCGCCTCAACAGCAGGCACTCGTGAAGCAACTGGAAACGAAACTTTCCGAACTTCAGCAGGAAAATCGGCGGCTCGAATTACAGTCTCTGCAATTGATCGCGGATTTACAGCAACTCAAACAAACGGGCGTTCCCTCTTATCAATCACAGACGGGCGAACGTCTGCTGGTACCCGATCTGATAGAGGCGGAATTACTGGGGGAATCATCGATCGCATTGATGAAAGAGGGACAACTGCTCAATCAGGGGCGCACGGGGGGAGTTTTTGAATCCTCATTCGTGTTGCAGTCTGAATTGCCACTCATTGATCAGGGTGCGCAGCAGGGAATCAAAGCAGGTTATTCTCTCTACGCCGGGCAGGCCGTGATTGGAAAAATCAGCGAAGTGGGACGTTGGACAAGTAGCCTGATTCCCATTACGTCGGTTCATTATCGCGGATCAGCGCGGATTGCCCGCAAAACCGATCAGGGTCTGCAATTGGGCACAGATGGGATTCTTGTTGGGATGGGTGATGAGAAATGCCAGTTGTTACAGATTCCTCCGACCGAATCGATCCAGGTGGGACAGGAAGTCTACACGGGCGAAGTCGATCGCGAACTCCCGCTGAATATGCAATCGACTTTGGGACAGCCAATGTATTATGGCCGCATCATCGAAGCCGAACTTCCCAGGGGAGCCCCTTATTGGAAGATCATCGTCGAACCTGCCGTCACACTTTCTGAGGTCAAGCAGGTAAGTGTGCTGCGACAGATTGTCAATCCGCGGCGAATGCTGGCTAACTGAGTAAGGAACCGACTCGTGAAAATTATCAGTTTATTGATGCTCTGTTATCTGATGCTGATCCTGCAGATTAGTATTGTGCCAGCGGGGATTATTGAAGGCAGCCGACCTAATCTGATGCTGCTTGTGTTGTGCTTTGCTCTGTTTTGGTTACGCGATGCACAGGTTTTCGTCTGGGCTGTTATTACAGGTCTTATTTGCGAGGCGTTTGATTCTGCGATTCCGGGGACAGGTATTCTGCTTTTGACCTGCTTGATCTGGACTGCGTTTCGGATTCAAACTCATTTTCAGATTCGTTCGCTGTTCAGTCGCTTTGTACTGATGGCGTTGATGGCGTTTCTGTTTGATAGTTTATTTCAAATACTGAATCGACTGGAGGCGAAAGCGTTACCCGACGTGGCTGCTTTGGCTCAACATGCGGCCGGAAATGCACTGTATACCGCAATTGTGGGATTGGGATTACTGATCGCATTCAAAATCATCCAGCGGCTCATGCCCGTCGACTTCGGGCGGGGATTGCAAAACAGTGCGGTTTATGAATCCCGATATTCACACTAAATGAAGTTCGATCCCAATGCGAAACAGTCCCGGCCATGATCATCTGAGTGCAGAAAGCGACGCTTCAGGGCAGTCGTTTCAGGTGGATCGTATGCCCGGTGTGCGCGTTTTACTATTGGGGATGTTGCTGCTGTTCCCTCTGTTAGCGGTAAGCGGCCGTCTGCTTTTTATTCAATTTATGAACGCAGAGTATTTTTACTCTCAGTTTGGTCGGACCACGGAATCGTACGAGACAATTCCCAGTCGTGATGGTCGAATTGTCTCAATCGATGGCCGCGTGTTAGCGATGGATGTCGAACGTTTTGACTTGCAGATGCATTTTCGTTGGCTCGAAGAACCGCCAAACACACGCTGGTTGAAGCGGCAGGCGTTGAGTTTGCTGGAACCTAAAGATCGCCGGGATGTTGAAAAGCTGGAAGCGGCCAAAGAAAAAATACGGCTGTGTCGTCAACAGCTCCTGGATGAATTGGCGATTGTGATGCGTGTGACACCAGAGGAATTACAGGAGTCATGTCACAAGGTTCAAAAACGCGTTGAGACGATTATTGAAAGCGTGAATCAGCGAGCCATACAGGCGCAGGCTGAAACTCAGCCAGTGGAAGTGAATTCTGAGTCAAAAGTGGAAAACGGGCAGGATTATCTGGCGGCGTTTTGGAATCTTCTGAAAGACACATTAACCAGGCCCCCTCGTCGTCCGCGAAGAGATCGGATTGTGGTACGTGAGGAACTTGATTATCACACGATCACTTCAGGAATTCCGCGAGAAATTGCATTAGCGATCTCGGCACATCCGGAACGGTTTCCGGGAATCAATATCCAGATCGCGACCCTCAGAGAGTATCCGCAGAAGACAATTGCCCCTCATGAAATCGGAATTCGCCACCGGATCGACGACAAAGTGCTGGCTTCCCGGAAACAGCGTTTTCCTGAAGGAGATCCACTTGATTATCAAGAGGGAGATCGGATTGGCAAGATGGGGATTGAACGGTCTTACGATCGGTATTTGCGTGGGTTACGTGGCTTGAAACGGGTTGTCAAAAATCGGCAGGGAGAAATTATTCGTACCGAGATCATTCGCGAACCCAAATCGGGTGATGATGTTGTACTGACTTTGAATACTCAGTTGCAGGGACAGTTAGAAAATCTGCTGGATCAGACACTAGCCGATTTACAGCAAAGCTCGGATGAGAAAGAAGAGAGTTCATTCGATGATTCATCAGGCGGGTGCGTGGTCGTTTTGGATGTCCGAACCGGCGCGATTGTTGCAACGGCATCTGCACCGCGCTACGATCTGAATGTGTTATTGAATCCGTCCCCCGACGAGTGGCAGGCGGTATTGAATAATCCCAAACGTCCTCTTTTTCCGCGGGCGACTCAAATGATGCTGCCTCCGGGTTCGATCTTTAAAACGCTGACCTCGATTGCACTGTTGGAGAGTGGCAAGATTGATCCGGATGAATTTTACAGTTGCCATGGTTATCTGGATCGCCCCGATCGGCACCGTGATTATATCTATCGGCATTTTGGAGTGGGGCATAACGATATTAATTTGAAGCACGCTTTGAGTCAGTCCTGTAATGTTTACTTTTTTCAGGCGGCTCGCAGAATGGGGCCGGAAACGATCTATCATTGGGCCGAACAATTGGGCTTTGGTAAACCGACGGGCGTCGATATTCCCGGCGAACGTGGTGGACACTTGCCAGACCCTTCACCGGCAAATAAAAAAGGCAATTCTCCCTGGTATCCCGGCGATACCCTGGGCGTCGCCATCGGTCAGTCACGCTTGACGGTCACTCCCTTACAGATTGCACGCTTAATGGCGGTTGTCGCCAATGATGGAGAAATGATCGTTCCGCATTTCGCCCACAGCATTGTGCCTTCCTCTGAATCTTCCACGACAACGCGACAGATGATTTCGCATTCCCGTCGCTATGTAAGTGGCATTCATCCCGGCACGCTGGAGCGTGTACGCGAAGGATTGATTAGTGTGGTGGCGCACCCTCGAGGAACCGGTTATAAAACGGTCCGCATGAAGGAGATGACGATCGCCGGTAAAACAGGGACAGCAGAAACCGGCGGGGGAAAAAATGACCACGCCTGGTTTGCTGGTTTTGTGCCTGCAGAACGACCAAAGTACGCTTTTGCGGTTGTGATCGAACACGGCGGTTCGGGTAGTCGGGTTGCTGGTCCGGTCGCGCAAAAACTGGTTCGGTCGTTATTGGATTCTGGTTTACTGACGCCGACCGCCGTCAAATTACAGGCGAACTGAACTGGTTCGATCTATTTTTGATCCTTTTTCGGAGGGATCAGTGCCTGAGGTTGATCGATGTGTAAATAGTGCCCGTGGTCGGCGGTGAGAATGACTACGGTCTCATCCCAGTTACTGTTCTTCTCAACCCAGTCGGTAATTACCTTGAACGCGACATCACCGCTCTTGACGGCTCCGATGGAGTTGTCGAGATTGTTGTCGTGGTTAGCCCAGTCTACATCGCCGGATTCGACCAGCAGCCAAAAGCCTTGTTTGTTTTGACCCAGGACCTGCAGTGCGGAGTTGGTCATTTCTGCCAACGTGGGATTTTCCAGCCGATCCGCTTCGGTATAAACTTCCGCGCGATTTTTTAATCCGGGTGCGGGCTGATAATCGCCGTCGGCTGTTTGATAGGGGAGATGCGCTGCATATTTTTCAACACCATACACGCCCAACAGTCGTGTTTTATTTTGGACGGCAGCTTGCGTTGCTTGTTTCAGTCCTTTTTTCCCTTTGAGATGGGGAGTACGAACGGCTACGGTATATTTACCGCCATTTTTTGTGTCAGCTTTACTGATCGTTTCTTCGGATATATATTTCCAACCGGGGACAAAATTTTTCCCATGCGATTTTGATCCCGAAGGTTTTTCGAGAGTGCCAAAACCACCGCCCAAGACAACATCCAAACCGGGGAGCGGAGTTTCCGGATGAGAAATCGAAGGCTGGCCGAGCAGGTCGCGGGCCAGATCCTGGTAGTCATTGCGACTTACGTTATGAGCATAGGCGGCTGCGGGTGTGGCGTGGGTAATGGGGACACTCGAAACAACGCCCACAGAGTAGCCTTTTTGCTGAGCCTGATGTGCAATGGTGGGAACAGGGGCTCCTGTGGGATCAACGTTGATGGCGTTGTTGTAGGATTTGATTCCAGCGGTCATTGAGGTGGCGGTGTTTGCGGAATCCGGATAAGCGTGCTCGCCGTAATTGTTTTTCGCGCTTCCGATCAGATATTTTTTATCGTTGCCTGGAGTCCAGGGGTTGGGTCCTCCTTTTTTGGCATTATAACCGCCTCGCATTTTGCCCCCCGGGTTTAAGACCGACTGTTGATTCACATCGACGTTCGATTCTGAATTGTGAGGTGCCGTCACCATATAGCCAAACTGAGAGGTACCGGCTGCGGAGTAATCCTGGAAGTGCAGGCCCGTTCCGCGGCCACTTTTATATTTATCTTCACCGGAATGATAGAGGGCGGCTGCTTTTGTGGTCTGCCAGTCCATGCCATCGAAGACAAACAGAATGATATTCTTCTTACCGGCTTTGATTGCCGCCTGCTGTAGATCATACAAATTCGTCTGATCCAGATAGTCGGCATCCGGGTTCACTGTGTTCTCAGGCAGGAAACCATAAATGGTTTCGAGTGATTTCTGATTGCGATAGGGGCTGTTCTTACCGGTATAGGAATTCAAGTCGAGCCCTTTGGCATTGCCTTTTGTTCCAAACGTATAGACGGGAATCAGCCGTAAAGAATGGCTCGTCCACTGTGAATAGTTTTCAGGATCGAAGCCCCAGTGTGCGACCGGGCTTTTCTTGTTTTGAACCGCAGCCGTTTGAATCTTTTTGATGTGATCGTGAGCTGGCTTCTCTGCTGATGCAGGAGAGATCGTTGCCAGTAAAATCAGCGACAACAGGCTGGAAGAAACAGGGGACTTCATTTGATCCTCGTGAGCTCTATTAGTAACTAGTAAGTAACGGGAAGGGTTTTGGAAGGTTTCGTTACATTATAGCTGGGGGCAGTCAGGGTTTGTAAAGAGCGGGGTGTGAAGCCTTTGTTAAATTTTCAGATTTGAAAAAGTAGATCAATGTTATAGGGAAGGAGATCATATGGGAGATCGGGAGCCAGCCGGAAAACTATGGCATTTTATTGGCTCTCGAATTTTATGAGGGCTTCCTGTGCCGTTGGTGGGCTATTACCAGGAATCCTCTGCCTGGAAAGGAATGCTGGACTCCCCACCCAGGAATCGTGGGTGTCGTTGTCCACTGTAAGCAATTCCCATCCTGGTGATTTATGAGCGATAGAGAGTCGGCTATTTCATGTCCAGGTCGAATGTATTTTCGCCTGCTTTGACGTTGAAGGTCACACCACTTGTTTCAGGGTTCCGATATGTCTTGGGAATTTCGGGCCATTCTTTTTCAGGAATCGTTTTTCCCATGTTCACCGCTTCAGCCTCTGCGGGAGTTAATTCGACCGTGGGCGGCGTAACACCAATTTGATAGTCGCCTACTAACACTGGAGCCTCGCGTCTCATACGGAGCGAGTATGTTCCATCGGCTGCGATGGCACTCGATGCTGCGATTCCCTTGTCCTTATGTAGAAAGACGATCGCTGCGCCTTCTGGAACAGACTTTCCATTAAATGTCACCTTGCCTGTTACCGTTCCAGTTTCTCCCTCGGGTAGAGTACTTCCACCGTTACAGCCAGCGAGACTCAGGATCGTCAGTATCAGCCCACTCATGAAAACCTGTTTTTGCTGATTCCTCATGAATAAATTGTGCATTTCTTCCTTTGTTTTCTATATGAGCGAAAGAGGAATAAAGGAGAGATAAAAGAAGTGAGACATTAAGTCTTCAAAGTTACAGGCGGACAGGAACTGCCCGCCTGCAGGGTTGAGATTAGAATTCGCCGAGTGGTTTTCCGTCATCGCGAGTCGACAAACGCCGCAAAGTTTGCATGTCAAGGTTTTCGCTAAGAAATCGGACGGAACCGTCGCCTAGCAAGGCATGCACTCCGCCTACATGTGGAGAATAAATTCCATTGTTGGGACCATCATTATTTCCGTTACCAGGAAGCAAAGGATCAACGGTATTTGGGGGATACCGAATGGTGGTGAGGTTGAAGGTCCGGTTTTGTCCGGTTTCACCCGAGTCGGCAGTCCCCATCATCCAGCCGTGATTGCTGTTAACCTGCACTGGGTTGTCAGAGGTATCTCGGAAATAATTTGAGCATTCACTGACAACAATCACATTTGTCGTTCCATCAACAATATCTTTGATTGCGATACACTTATTCTGGAGCATGATGCCGCCGCGTGCCTTAATGCCTCCAGCAGCGACTGAGGTGCAACACCCGGTATAAGCGTATTCGTTATGGATTGATGCATTCGTGAAACCGTTTCCGTTGCTGGCTCCTGAAATCCCCACATAGTGTGGTCTGAGAGTCCAGCCTCCGCCTGTGTCGTGAGTAAACGCGACCATGGGACTGGACGGGCAGAGCATCAGTGGAATCATGACTCGGTGTGCGACTCCGCCATTTCCGGCATAGCCAGAGTGTAGGACTTCAAGATTGAGTTTGTTGTACAGCGGAGCCTGATCCATGTAAGGTAGAATGCCGACCCACCAGGATGCGCCCCAGCCTCCAGCCTGGTCTCTGCGTGCACCGAGAGGAAAGCATTTGTAGTTGTCGTGATAGTTGTGGTGCGCAAGGCCGATTTGCTTGAGGTTGTTTTTGCATGTACTTCTTCTTGCTGCCTCTCGCGCTTGTTGGACTGCGGGGAGAAGTAATGCGATCAAGATTGCGATGATGGCAATTACCACGAGCAACTCAATTAATGTAAAAGCGCGTCTCGGTGAATGATGCAATTGCATATTTTTCTCCTTGGTAATAGAGGTATAATTAAGGATCAATAGCGATAAAAACTTATCATCAAAATGACATGTGGTTTGCTATCATCAAAAAGCGATTGCTGGTAGAAAGGTACTGACATCAAATTCAGGGCAACAATTTTAAACAAGAGCTTGATCAGTAGTCCATTGATATACATAAGTATTAATGGTTGGTCTACAGTTGATTGATTGGTTCTGGGAATTAGTCGAATTTATAAACCGCGGCTGATATGACTTTATTAATCAACTTGCGTTTAGAACATGAATCCCAACAACACGAGAAACTGACTTCAGGGCTTGTGCTCGCTAAACGGTGTCATCCCTCAGACATCGTGAAACTCCTGGTATCAGCCAATCCACCGTTCTGGATGACGTGTACTTTTGGATAACATTGCCTGGTTTTTGAGCAAATTTCTGGAATGGTATATGTTTTGCATTATTAAGGTATTCTGCTTTAACATAGAATCATTGGAATATGACATACTCAAATCAGGAAACAAAGATGACTCCACGGGAAGTGCTCGCCCTCTGTCGTGAACGGGAAATTCAGGCCGTAGACCTGCGGTTTATGGATTTTCCGGGTACCCAAAAACATTTCACAATTCCTGCTAAGATATTAGTAGAGAAGAGTTTCGAAGATGGGTTCGGTTTCGATGGCTCTTCGATGCGCGGTTGGAAGTCAATTAACGAGAGCGATATGCTGGTTGTGCCCCAACCGGAAACCGCGTTTGTTGATCCCTTTATGAAGAACACTTTGGTGATGACCTGTAACATCCAGGACCCCATTACCCGTGAAGACTATGCTAAAGATCCGCGCAATGTTGCCCGAAAAGCGGAAAGCTACATGCGATCGACCAAAATTGCCGATGTCGCTAATTTCGGACCGGAAGCCGAGTTTTTTATTTTTGACGACGTCCGTTTCGATCAGAACGAGCATGAATGCTATTACCATGTGGACAGTATTGAAGGGCAATGGAATCGAGGCAAAGCAGGCAGCACAACAAATGCCGGCTACAAGATTCGTCACAAGGAAGGTTATTTTCCCGTTCCGCCGGCTGATACGTTACAGGAAGCACGTACCGAGATGATGCTGGCGTTGATGGATTGTGGCGTCGAAGTCGAAGCGCAGCATCATGAAGTGGCGACCGGTGGTCAGTGCGAAATCGACATGAAATACGCGCCACTGCTCAAGACGGCTGACAACCTGTTGCGTTACAAATACATTGTCAAAAACGTCGCCGTCAAACATGGTAAGTCAGCGACCTTCATGCCAAAACCCCTGTGGAACGATAACGGTTCCGGCTTGCATTTGCATATGTCACTCTGGAAAGAGGGGAAGCCATTGTTTGCGGGTTCCCGTTATGGCGGGCTCAGCGAGATGGGCATGTATGCGATGGGGGGGATTCTCAAACATGCTCCCGCTTTATTTGCGTTTTGTTGTCCCACGACCAACAGTTACAAACGTCTGATTGCCGGCTTTGAAGCGCCCATCAATTTGACCTATAGTTATCGCAATCGATCGGCGGCGATTCGTATTCCCGTACACAGTCCGCATCCTGAAAACAAACGATTCGAATTCCGTTGTCCCGATTCTTCTTCGAATCCATACTTAGCGATGTCTGCCGTGTTGATGGCGATGCTGGATGGCATTCAAAACAAAATCGACCCCGGCCACCCTCTGGAAAAAGATATCTACGATCTGAAACCGGATGAATTGGCCGAGCTGCCTGCTGTGCCTGATTCGTTAGAAGAAGCGCTGCAAGCGTTGCGCGACGATCATAAGTTCTTGCTCAACGGTGATGTCTTTACGGAAGATGTGATCGATACCTGGATCTGGTACAAGACCAGCCAGGAAGTCGCCGCGTTACGCGAGCGCCCCCATCCTTACGAATTCGCCATGTATTACGATATTTAATTCGTGATCTGCGGGCAGCGGGGAATTATACTGAGGCTATGATTACGCAGAGCCAGTCTATTCGAAAGGTCATTTTTCAGAATGAGCTGATCAGAATGTAACGCATGTCCTGAAGCAGAGGATGTTCCGTTCGTTTTCTCAGATACCATTCTGTAGCAAAGCTGATTTTTCAGATGCCTTGCAGGGCACGTTGTGTTAGAATATTTCCTGGTTGGGTCTGATCCCACTGGTTGAAAACTGCTTCAAAAACTCGCATCTGTTCCCGGAGACGTCCCCATGAAAAATACATGCGGCATTTTGTTTTTTATTGTGCTACTACTATCCCCTCAGGAGAGTCACGCAGGCGATTCCAAATTACATGATGGATGGCAGGCGCTGACGCCTCGCGAAGAATTGCGTCCGGCAATATCATGGGATGCAGCTGCGGGGCCGAACCAACGAGGCGCCTTTCGCATTCAGGCAGATGAGCGGGAAGGTTTGATGGGACACATTCAGAAGTCGCTCCCTGTCGAAGGGGGGAAGACTTATGAATTCTCAGCACTGCGAAAAACGGAAGGCATCGATCTGGTTCGCCGGGCCGGGGCGGTCCGTTTGATCTGGCTTGATCAAAATGGGAAACGCGTGTTACGGGATAATAAATCGTTCGCTTCCTATCGACCTGGTGAGCGTCCGCGGGCGGAACCGGAATTTCCAAGCGATCAGGAAACAACTTCTGGTTGGACGAAGGTCGCGGGAGTTTACCGTGCTCCATTACAAGCGGCGCAGGTTCAGGTCGAGTTGCATTTTCGCTGGGGGCCCCCGCATTCACAAATTCAGTGGAGCAATATCAGCTTCGAGCAGACAGACGATCTCAAGCCACGCATCGTGCGGCTGGCGACAATCCATCATCGTCCCCGGGAAGGGAAAAAACCGAGCGATAAGCCGGCACAGTTTGCGAAGTTGATTGCGCAGGCTGCACAGAAGAAAGCTGATCTGGTAGTGCTGCCCGAGTCCATTACGGTTTACGGAACTGGTCTCTCTTATGCCGAGTCTGCGGAGCCAATTCCCGGTCCCTCTACTAAGTACTTTGGTCAACTGGCCAAAAAATATGACTTGTATATTGTGGTTGGACTTTATGAAAGAGCGGAGCATCTGGTTTACAATGTGGCGGTATTGATTGGCCCTGACGGAAACATTGTCGGTAAGTATCGCAAAGTCACGCTGCCGCGCGGCGAGATTGAAAAAGGAGTCACACCCGGACACGAGTATCCGGTGTTTGAGACCCGTTTCGGAAAAGTCGGCATGATGATCTGCTACGATGGTTTCTTTCCGGAAGTGGCTCGCGAACTCAGTAAAAACGGAGCCGAGGTGATTGCCTGGCCGGTCTGGGGTTGTAATCCGATGCTCGGTGCAGCGCGGGCCTGCGAGAATCACGTTTACGTTGTGAGCAGTACATACACGGACACATCGGCCAACTGGATGATCTCCGCGATTTACGGTCAGGATGGCAAGCCGCTGGCGCAGGCCAAAGACTGGGGTACGATTGCCATCACTGAGGTCGATTTGAATCACCCGCTGTACTGGCAGAGCCTGGGAGATTTTAAATCTCAGATTGAACGACATCGGCCTGAAGTTGATACGAAGCCTTAGCAGAGAGTCGTTTGCGCGCATTCCAGACTGACCCCGCGGCGGACAGGTGGGGCCGACCTATCTACAACTCGGAGCGGGAGCGTTTTTCTGGATTTGAATCAGCACCGTCGGACAAGCCGAGCGGTGGCACACGGAAGTCCTATGCGCCATGCGAAATGCTTGCTTGATCGAATGATTTCAACTACGAAAATTTCGAAGACACACTAAATAATGCGTGGGCTCGGATGCACACTCGAGCCGAGCGCAGCGAGTAGGATGTTGGAAGGAACGCGTTCGGAACATTTCACGCTGAGTTCACGCAACCCGGTAGCATTATCGTAGGGGCAGTACCCGTGTGTCTGCCCGTCTGGCGGGATTCAACTCTGTATTTCCGACTGGATGGAATCAGTTGAGACATTCGTACCCAGTAAATCGTGTTGTTTGACTTCAACTCAACCAACAACGCGATTTATGGGCACGTTTACGGGAAGCACTTGGCGATATTCTGGATCGTGCCGCCGCCTAACAGATTGATCGTAGCACCATTATTATTGACGGAAAGATTAGGCAAGTCTTCCACATTGATGGTACCACCGACGGCAGCGAAGAAGTCGAGCGCGGTGTCGGAGTTATTCCCCATAACTTCCAGGCAGAGTAAATCGGGTGAAAAGACGGCGACATCCAGTCCTCTGCCACCAATGCCGGCACTGCCGAATAAGGTGTTGTTATTGACTTGGATGCGGGCATTGGCACCGACGCCACCATCCATCAGGATTTCGATGCCATCGTCGAACACACCGCCGGTCTGGGCAATCGAGTTGCTCGTGATAAAGACGTCATGGTCGGTGCCGCGATCGATGTCAATGGCGATGCCGTCACCAAACAAGGCGGCCAGGTTGTCGTCGGAGATTGTGTTTTGACTGATTGTAGTATTTGTGGCTCCGGTGGTATCCAGGTTGAGATAGATGCCTGCGCCGAACAGATTCGCTACATCGTCCGAGTCGATAGTGTTCAGCGCAATTGTTGTGGTGGCGGAACCGTTGTTATACCGTACGTCAATTCCGTTACCGAAAACTCCTGCGGTATTTTGAATGGTGTTACCCGTAATGGTGGTGGTCATGGCGCCCGTCGAGTTACCGGTATAAACAATCGCATCACCGAATGCGTCAGCGATACTGGTGATTTGGTTGTTTCTGATGCGTGTTGTGACATTTCCTGAGCTGGCATTCACTCTGATGGCTCGACCGGCCAGTGCCAGCACACTGGTGATGGTGTTATTGTCAATGTCAACACTCGCAGTTCCAGTGAGTCTGACATCGATACCTGTGTCAAAACCGGTCACAATACTTCTGATCGTGTTATCACTGATAGTGCCGTTTCCGGTACCAGTCACCGAAATTGCATCAGAGTCGGCATTGTTGATTGTATTGGAAGAGAAATTGAAGTTGTTAAGATTCAATCCGATGATACCATATGTTAAGGGTGAGTTGATCGTGGTGTTTTTGATCGTAATATTATTTGAGTCAGCGATTTGAATACCGGAGAACTGACTATCATCGAGTGTCCCCCCGTTAAGCGTGACGCTCCCCGTGACATTATTGATATCGAGTGGTGCCAGAGTGGTGTTGCTGGTGTTCAATTCAGCAATGGTGATGTTCGCTGAGCTGTCGTCGATATCAACGGCCGTCGATCCATTGGTGGTTGTGATTTGGCCGAATTCAATCGTTCCACCAGAATTCGCAATGACGACCGCATTTCCGTTAGTATTCGTAATGGAGCTGTTGGTAAAGGTCACATCAGCCGCATTTTGACTGCCCGTAATCGATACGCCCAAACCATCCGTTTTTGTGAGCGGTGTCTGGTTGAACGTCGCGGGACCTGTTAAGTTTGTCAGACTGATTGCGGTACCGGCTCCATTGTGGTTGATCGTATTGTTGGAGACCATCAGGTTGCCTACGCCGTTAGCGATAATCGAAGAACCAGCGCCCGTTGTCGTAATATCAAAGCCGGACAGGACGCTACGGTTATTCAATGTGAAGCTACCAGTGAATTGTGGATTTACGCCGGTATTCGAATCGGGCAGTTGGATTTGTCCGATGGTGGAAGTGATGAACTGTGTTGGTCCTGTTGAGAGAACCTGCGTATTGCCTGCGAGGGTAAAGTCGCCTGTTTCCATGGCGTTACGGTGATCGTAGACAACCACATTCCCCTGTTGTGTTCGCGGATCAGCAAAGGCGGCTGCGAGCGTCGCATAGGGGTCTTCATAAGAACCGTCGCTGTTGCCACCGGTGGCGACGTGCATGAAGTAAAAAGGCAACCCTGTGGTCGGATCGATGACAAGGCCGCCATCCGGGTCCTGGATTTCCTGGTTATCAACAACGATATTACGGAGTCGTTCCGGGCTTTCACCAAGTCGATCCCAGGCTTTCAAGTCAGAGCGAGGGCCTCCTCGCAAACCTGTAATGCTGGGCCACTGGATGCCAACAGAAAAGTTGACAGTCGTATTGAAAACCCGGTCGTTCTGCACACCGAGATTCAGGGAGACCATATCCGAGATGCGGCTTTCGATTCGGGATTTCCAACCCCAGGCTTGTTTGCTGCCTTTGGCCTGAAAATGATACCAGCCTGCATACGCGCGCAGGTCCATCGATTCATTGGAATAAAATTTGGCACCCGCTTCCATATCGAGCCCTTTCATCGCGGCCTGATAGTAACGGGTAAACGTACCGCCGGTCAGATAATGGCCGACGAATTTGTAGCCACCACCTCCACTGGTGTGGGTCGTGGCATACTGATTGCGTGTCTGGCCGGTGGGGACATACCAGTTCAGCCGCGCGTCCCAGATGTCTCCCAGGGTTTCGATACCGCCGGAGACCTGATCGAAGGTCGCATAACCTGCGTCGCGGGTGTCGTAGTAAATGTAGGCTCCGATGGTGCGTTGATAATCGGGAATATATTGACGGGCACCGACACCCACATTCGAACCCAGATTGTGATTGTCGTCTCCCAATAGCAACCGCGCATCAATGAAGGTCAGCCAGTCGCTGTCTTCGCCTTCCAGCAGTGGGAAGAAGGCATCAAAGGAGGAAAGTCCGCCGATGCGTCCGATGGTGTCTCCGGCTTCGTAGCGGTAACCGAAATGGGGCCGATAGCGGCCGAACCAAGCGGAATCTCCGAATAGTTCCGAGACATCGCCGCCATAGTTTTCATTTTCGAAACCAGGCTCTTCATAGGCTGGATCAACAGGCTGAGCGAGAAGCGTACCCGGTACGCAGAGGGCAATCAGTAAAGCAAGGCAAACACGTTTCATGGAATCCATTCCGTTGTAGACGTAGAGGTATAAGTTCTTTCGTCACAGCGGAATACTGGGCTGAAGCGGTTCTTCGAAGAAGGTAACCGGCCCACGAAATACACGGTCTATCAACGGGCATCGCAAGCGATGCCTTTGAGAGTCCTGAGTAACCGAATCACTGCCGGTTCAGCGTCGGCGGGTGTAATGGGCTTCGGGGTGTTGCTTCA
>Ga0222668_1000012_pt1 | contig 141848 bp, 99 predicted proteins | sample AntAcemetagen728_FD_179823 | JGI IMG/M metagenome (GOLD analysis project Ga0222668, IMG submission 179823) | Saline water microbial communities from Ace Lake, Antarctica - #728 | ecosystem: Environmental > Aquatic > Non-marine Saline and Alkaline > Saline | place: Antarctica: Ace Lake...
TGAACTCATTGGTAAATGACCGCCGGGTACGTTTGGGTTTCGAATTCGATTGCTTTTTGCTCATGTTGTTTCTCCTCAGAATAGTTTACACTCTTTTTTGAGCGCCCACTATTTCTGGGGAACTTCAATCAGATGTGATTAGGTTGGGGAGAGAGTTGTGTGGGGTGATGAAAATACTACCCTCACCAAAAATGGGACAGCATTGGCAATACGAGAGCAACTCAATCCCAATAATCTAACAACACCATTCTCACATATCCCATTATGAAATAATCACTTATAACACCGACCAACACCATTACAACTTTAGTGCAATATGCATTTTTAGCTTGAGGGGCTAGTGGGGGTAATCCCCGTGGAGGTTCGAGTCCTCTCTTGGGCACTTTGAAACATAAGGACTTAGGGCAATTGAGCTCTGAGTCCTTTTTTTATTGAATGCACTTACTGTGGACAGGACTTCAATGAGATTGGGATAATATTGAAAACGGTAATTAGGAAGCCTTGAGTGAAACACTGACCGAATCGCTGCTTGTTTCACTTCGGGAAAGAGATGGAGGTAACGACGTCACATTTCTTCAGTCGACGCGGAAGAGATCGTTGACGCGAACTGTGATCCGATGGCGACCGTCATTGCGAAATCCGCCGCTGACATTTTGGAGAAGCTGCGCAGGCCCGTGAGCCGCGTGTAAGGCAGTATCGCGGAGTAAGTGACGACGGCTGACAGAATGACCATCCGAATTTCTTCGGTAGTCGATATCGTCCACTCTTTGAAAATTTCAATCTTTCAAATGACTTGCTTTGTTTGGCATTTCATAAACTTCATATATAGACTTCGACTGCGCCAACAGCAAAATCATATCCGACAAACGGGATGTAGTAACTAACGGAGCGTGTGGATAAAGCCAAGTTTTTCGACCACAGACGGCATAAACACTTCGGGCACCAGATCGATCAGCCCCATATCACGGTTGAGTTCGTTCGCTGCCACGCCCATGTCGGCATAGTTGGCCAGTAGGGACGGCAGATCGTTGTCTTCTGATTTCGGCAGGTTGAGAATTTGGAAATGACGAGCCGTTTGTAGCACTGTCGCCATATCAAGGTAGGCACCGAATGTTTCCGCAAAATCCTCCCACGGGTGCATCGACGCATAGCCTGAGACGAACTGCTTCTGCCAACCGTCCGGCGGGCCATTTTGATAGTAGGACTGCTTTGCCGTCTCATAGTCCATGTTTCGCTCGTCGCCGAACATCTGACGGAACTTCTCAGAGTGATTGGATTTGACTAGCACGTCCCAGTAGTAGTGGCCGAGTTCGTGACGGAAGTGCCCAACCAGCGTTCGCTGCGGCTCGTGAAATTTCAATCGTGCTTTCTCGCGTTCAACACTGTCGGCTTCTCGCAGATTGATCGTAATGCAGCCATCCGCGTGACCTGTCGACACCAACTCAACGGCATCTGATTTGAACTCAAATCGGAGTAACGGATTGATACCGGGACCGTTATTCACTGGAAAGCCGAGTGATTCGACGACCGCCAACACACGGTGTTTGGCTGCTTCCAGCTTCCGCCAGTTGGTTAAATTCTCAGGGACGGACAAATCCGGGATAACGGCATTGAGAAGGCAGTATTGGCAATGCGTTGCCGAATTGTCGGCCTCGATTGCTCGATTACAGGCTGCAAAGTCCACATCGTTTTGGCATCGACGCAGTTTTGCTCCACACTGTTGATTGCCGCACCGCTCAACTTCATCCATTCGCGATTCGATCGGAGCGACCGACTTACAGTTCGGGCACATGCGCACATCGCATCGGCATTTCACGCAATACGAGCTGTCAAAGTAGAGTGAGTTGCCACAACGGCATTGATAAGTCTTCATCGTTCGTCAGTTCTCGTCCGGCTGAATAAATGAATGAGGGTCGAAGGTGGCGCAACGCAATAAAGGCGCCCGAGAAAACGCTTGGCCAACGGACAAGGTGTGGCCAAGCGCACTCGACGATCTCAACACGAAGAATGGGCTACCCTTTGGTAGTTCAATCTACGTCCTTGTACTTGTATTCGTAAGCGTGGCGGATGTAGCGGTGATCTTTGTTGTAATCGCCGTCGTAGTCCGTACGCAGTTGCCGATCCAAGTCGTTACTCCACGTTGCGTGCTTCGACTTGTAGCGTCGCTGAGCCGCATGGCCGAAGCGGAATGCCTGCTCGCGATTCTCGAAGGCGTCATCAGATCCAGCCATTTGCTTGACAGTATCGTCAACGTCCTGATCCATGTCGCGAGCGTCGTCGGCACCGAAGTCTGCCTTGGTCTGCTCCCAGTCGTTGGCGAACGCCATTTTGATTCGTTCCCATGTACTCAGATCGTCGTCGGTGTAGAAACCACATTTATCAGCCATTCTTCGCTCCTTTTCGATGCATCGGATTTGGTGATGTTAGTAAACAGGCTCATGCTACTGAGCCACTGTCTGTTCAAGACGCTAATGACCCAGCAAGATTTATGCCAAGGATGCGCGGAAACGCTGATGAGCGGAGCGAATCGGGCTGGAGTTACAAACTTTGATCGGGAGGAGTATGTATTCTGCTCTACCCCATATCACTCGCCTGGGGCACAGAACTGGGCCACCTCGACCATCAACTGGTCGATTCCTGTTCTCGCTTCGCGCCACTGTTCTGCTGACTGCTGCGAGTCGCCCCCACCATCGACTGAAGCTCGTTTATCGGTGAGCCGGTCTCGAAGTTATTCAGCGTGCCTTGAAGTGCGGGGCCGCTCGCTCCGCATCAGGTGGAATGGGCCAAATCCGCAGACCCGGACGGGCAACTCCAGATTCTGACCGTGAATGTCTTGCAAGATAACGAAGATGCAACCGCACTATGTGAGGCTGATTGAGGATGAATCGCCCGAGGTTGTGGTGCTTTGCGAAGTCAACGGCGGCGGATTGAAGACAGCGCACCGCTGCGGGAAAACTACAAGTACCATGTCGAGCACCCGTTGGAGAACAAGTACGGACTGGCGATGTAGCCCAATCTGGAACTCGTCTCCACCGAAGTGCGAGGGATCGTCAAAGAGTCGATTTCTTCAATCGATGCGGAAGACGCAGTTGAAGCACTCGGCAAACCCGGTGCCCGCGAACAGCCCCAGAATAATTTCGGCTTTCGAAAAAGTTCTGTGGTATGGGGGGGTAATGGTTCCGAAAGCGTTGTGAGTTGATGGTCCGCGCTGCGCGTTGATCGTCCGCGCTGCTCGTATAAGAACCAGCGGAAATAATCTGATCCCAAATTCGTCAACTCTTGCATGTCCCGAAAGCCGCCAATACATGCGGGTCGAAGGGAGAAATTTATTGAGTCCTCATATCCGCCTAATTTTCCTGCTTGGCACACAAAGTGCATTACTGCTTTCATCCCGCACATTGGATGCGGATCTGACACAATCACCCTTTGCAACATGTAGGATCACAATAACATGGTTAATGACCCTTCGATCCCCAAAGACACGTTTGACGGTTCCGACGACATCGTTCATGAAACGCGACTCGATGCAGTTGTGCCTCGCAGATTGTATGCGAGTTGGCCCGCGATTATCTGCGGTCTGGTCGTGACAACGGCCACTGTCTGGCTGCTCGCCCTGCTTGGATCAGCAATCGGAGCAAGTGTGCTGGATGGTACAGACGCCGAAGCACTCGGCGATGGCTTCGGTGTCGGGGCGGTGATCTGGATCGCAATTACCGGATTGGCCGCGTTCTTTATCGGCGGACTCGTCACCGGTCGACTGTGCGGCCAGGACGATGACCAGGCAGGTATTCTTCACGGAGTGTCCATGTGGAGTACCGCGACAGTCCTGATGATGGTCTTGAGCTACTTGGGCGTCTCGGGTCTGGTCAACACTGGATCATCAATCGTTGCGAACGCTACGGGCGCGGCGGTTGATGCGGCTGGTGCTTTGCCAGATCCATCCAACGTCAACACTCAACGTTCAAATCGAGTGGTAAGTGGCATCGGTGCAGCGGTAAAAAGAGAAGTCGCTGAAGCTGTCTCCGCTGCGGGCGACTCGTCGCTGACAGTAGAGGAAGCACGTCAGGCTATCGAGTCTTTGGATGCCGACGCTCTGGAACAAATCGGTTGGAGCTATGTGAATGGTGATGCCGAAGCCGCACGCGACACGCTGGCTGCGAACACGAACCTCAATGAACGACAGATCGATCAGTTGTCCAAAACGGTTGAGACGAAGGTCGAGAAACGAGTTCAGGAATACAAGGCGCAAGCCGCCGAAGCCGTGGAAACTGCGAGTTCGTATGCTCAAGGAGTGTTATGGGCCGCTTTCGTTTCCGCAGCGTTGGGGCTGATCGCCGCCATCCTCGGTGCGATGCTGGGATGTAAAGCGGCTGTCCAACTTCACACGGTCGCCGTCGAACGCCACCGTGTTGTTACACGCCGATAAATCCCGAAACCTTCACGAATTCCCAATCCAATCCAAATCAAGCAAAGGATATTCTCATGGCCTACGGTTTACTCAGTTTACTACTTATTGTGCTGATCGTCTCAGCCCTCCTCAAAAGCGTCGCTGTCGGCGGCATCGGTGGAGTGCTGCTATTGATCCTGCTGGTCCTGTTCCTCACAGGACGGCTGTAATTCACTTATGTGCAAACGGTTCAAATGAGATTTACCGTTCAGTCGCACCTTTTTACATCTACATCAAACCTTAATTGGAAGAAAAACAATGACGAAAATGAAAACACTGGCAGACGCATTCCATGACGAATTGCAGGACGTTCTCAGTGCTGAAAAGCAACTGACGAAAGCCATTTCCAAGATGGCCAAGAAAGCGTCGAACGAAAAGTTGACGAAGGCTCTCGAAGATCACCTGGAGCAGACCAAGGAACACGTCGAGCGGGTTGAGAAAGCCTTTGAGGAAACCGGCAAAGCGGCTCGTGCGAAGAAATGTGATGCGATGGCGGGAATTATCGAAGAAGCCGAATCAATGATGGGGGAAGAGGCTGACCCGGATGTGATGGACGCAATCATTATCGCGTTGGCCCAAAAAATCGAACACTACGAGATCGCAACTTACGGCACACTCTGTACATGGGCTGAGAAGCTCAAGTACACGAACGCAAAAGAGCAACTCGGCAAGAACCTCGACGATGAGGAAAAGGCTGACAAGCATCTGACAAAGCTGAGCAAGGCGATCAATACCGCCGCGAAAGAGTAGAATCGTGTCAATGCGTGTTATCCAAATAGTCACCTTTGTTTGAAACGAGAAGAATCATGACAACCAGGGACGAACTTAGTGGCAAGTGGAAAGCGATCGCGGAGCGGTCTAGCAGAAGTATGGCAGGCTCACCGATAACGATCTAAAACAGGTCTAAAGCGATTTTCGATCGGCTGGCCGGTTTGAGCCTGAAGAAGGCCAGCCAGCCGCGGAAACAGATTGAGGACTTCTACGAGGAGTGCTGCATCGTGGTGCAGATCTCGAATCGGGCCGTCCTTTGGCGAGACCAGCACGACTTCGGCTCCCGCCTCCTTGATCGCGTCCCATGATTTTTGTCAGTTCGACTTGTTCAAACCCATCAGTTGCCAAACACGTGATTTTCCACCTTTAAGCTGGTTAGGCATTGCCTTGTTCCCTTCATGAAGATTGCTTGAACGCCGGATCAAGCTGGCGCGACCTATTATCATGGTCCCAAGATGACCGCCGCGAACGCTGGAAAACCAGCATCAGTCGCTTGTTGGGTCATCCCGAGAATGCGCCTTTTGAATGCACCTTTGATGTCTTAACTCGATTGAAGCGTGTTGCACTATCTGAGTAGTTTCGGTGACCATTGCAGAAACAGTTCCTGCCTCTGATTGACAACGACAATCTAAGAGAGTCCAATGTCAGTTACAAGTTTAGTTTTTGTAAGGTTTGGATGGTGAGTCTGTGGAAGATCTGACATCATTTACGGAGCAGGTTGGAGACATGCTACCCGTGGGCGAGGCAGCGAAGTTTCTTGGGGTCATGCCTGAGACGCTGCGGAACTGGGATAATTTCGGTCGGCTTGTGCCGACACTACATCCGGTCATCGGCTGCCGCTACTATCACCAAAGAGACCTTGATCTCGCCACTGCAAAAGCTCGACTGGAACTTTCGCTGAAAGTGAGCAACGTAGCCCCTTGGAATTGGAATAACGAAAGTAACGATGGGCTGTTGGCGATCGACGCAGTCAAGCAGGCTTCGGCGGATGGTCGCCTATTCGACCTGATCCTGTTGGACATGCAGATGCCGAACCTCAATGGCTATGCCGCCGCGGAAAGGCTTCGCCAAATGGGTTTCGATGGACCAATCATCGCACTCACTGCCAACGCGATACAAGGTAACATGATACGATGTCTGAAATGCGGCTGCCACGACTACTTTAGCGAACCCATCGACGTACAATTACTGAAACCTATGGTGGGAATATGTCCGCAGGCCCCACGCTTCCGAAACCACCTTACTGAAATCAACTTATAATGACTGACACAAACCAACGCAATGAGCATAGCAACAATCGTCAGATCAGCACCGGCATCGAGCCTCTCGATGACATACTGCATGGCGGTCTGACCGCAGATCGCTTGTACCTGATCGAAGGAATGCCGGGCACCGGCAAGACGACTCTGGGGCTGCAGTTCCTGCTAGAAGGAGCACGCCACGGTAAAGACGGTTTGTACGTCACCCTTTCCGAAACGAAAGAAGAACTGGAAGGCGCCGCCGGCTCGCATGGATGGTCGCTGGACAAGATCGACATCCACGAGCTGGTGGATACGGATGCGACCGAGGACGCGCGGTTACAGTACACAATGTTTGAACCATCGGAGATCGAACTGGGGACAACCGTTGATGGAGTGCTGGAACGGGTCAAGAAATTGAAACCCAAACGAATCGTGTTTGACTCGTTGTCCGAAATGCGATTGCTGTCGCAGGGTTCGCTGCGTTATCGCCGGCAGATACTGTCGCTCAAACAATTCTTTGTCGGACGTGGTTGCACTGTTCTACTGCTGGACGACTACTCCGGTGTCGATAACGAGCAACATTTGCAGAGTATCGCTCACGGTGTTATTCGATTGGAGCATCTGCTGTCGGACTACGGAGGCGAGAGGCGACGGCTGCGGATCATCAAGCTGTGAGGTAGAGAATTCGTCGGCGGCTCGCACGACATGCGCATCGTCCGTGGCGGCTTGAAGATCTATCCGCGCGAAACGAAGTCCCAATTCACTCAAGACGTCAAAACAGACGTTGTCGACAGCGGGAATCAGGAATTCAACGAACCTCTAGGCGGAGGTCTGCATTCGGGCACAAGCGCTTTGCTTCTTGGCCCCGCCGGTGTGGGCAAATCTTCCATGGTATTGCAGTTTGCTACCGCCGCAGCACAGCGGGGAGAGCGCGCAATCCTGTTCCAATTTGAAGAGAGTACACAGTCTTTATTCACTCGGGCCAAAGGACTTGGCTTCGATCTGAAGCAACATGTCGAGAGTGGGTTGATCGAGATTATCAATCTTGTCCCCGGCGAAATTACGCCCAGTGAGTTTGCCTGTCTCGTGCGACAGTCCGTCGAACCGGACAAACAAGGCCGCACTGTGGGCATCGTTTCGATTGACAGTCTTAACGGCTATCTCAACTCAATGCCTCATGAAAAATACCTGATCATTCAAATGCACGATATACTACAGTTTTTGGGCAAACGTGGTGTGCTGACACTTGTCGTGGTGGCTCAGCATGGAATGCTCGGCCAAGCCATGGGATCGCCGGTTGACGCCAGCTATTTGGCGGACTCCGTCATTCTGTTTCGCTACTTTGAAGCCGAAGGCGAGATTCGCCAGGCGATTTCTGTCGTCAAGAAGCGGACCGGTCCTCACGAACGAACGATACGTGAATTCAAACTCAGTAAACGAGGTGTCGAAATTGGTGCGCCACTGGTTCGTTTTCGAGGCGTCTTGACTGGGACGCCGGATTATGTCGGCGAGGAAAATTCACTCATCACGAAGTGGGGGTCGACGAAGTAATGGAGCCCTTGCGTGTAACGTCCGAAAGATCAGCGGCAACTCAGGCCAGCGATTCGCTGTCCGAAAGTGAAGCCAACAATCAACGAGTGGTCGTGTTCGCACCGACTCCACAGGACGCGCATCTGTGTCGTGACATCCTGCAGCAGAATGGGATCGATGTCTATTGTTGTGACACGATGACGTCATTGTGCGAATCGATCGGCGAAGGTGCTGGCATGGCGTTGATCGCTCAGGAGTATCTCAATGAAGTCGCCATTACGATGTTGAAGCAGACGCTTAATCAACAGCCGAAATGGTCCGAACTGCCGCTACTGGTTCTGTTGCAGGCCGGCGATATCGGGTCTCGAACGCTGCAGCAGATCATGTCGCTCGAACACGTCACACTAATCAACCGCCCACTCAGAATCGCCGTATTCATCACCACGATACACGCCAAGCTACGCGACCGAAGGCGGCAGTTTGAGGTGCGTGATCTGTTGAACGAAAAGGATCAGAACCAACAACGTATTCGCCGCGAGGCAAAGCGACTCAATATGGCTTTGCAAGCCGGCGGAATGGCTGCGTGGGAATGGAATAACCGCAAGGTGTTCTGGTCAAAGAGTATGCCAATGCTGCTGGGCTACGAAGCCAACATCGAACCGAGTGAGACATTGCTGTTTGCACACATCCACGATGAAGACCGCGATCGGATCAGACGTGAGTGGACAGAGGCAATCAATGCCGACGAAGCGTTTCGCAGCCAGTTTCGCATCATGCATCCGACACTCGGCGAACGCTGGCTGGAAGCCGTGGGAGAACCCGTCAAGTCCAAGTCCGACAAGACACTTAGCTATGCCGGTTTGCATTGGGATATCACGTTACAAAAGCAGCAAACCATTGAACTCAAGAAAGCAAACGCGGCGAAGAGCGAATTTCTGGCCAACATGTCACACGAGATTCGTACTCCGATGACAGCGATCCTGGGCTATACACAGATTTTGGAAGAGTTCATCGACCACAACGAGGCGCGAGGTCATTTGGAAACGATCCGACGCAATGGAGCTTTCCTGCTGGGCATCATCAATGACATTCTGGACCTGTCTAAGATTGAAGCCGGAAAACTGGAGATTACGTCCGAACGATTTCCTCCCCATCGGCTGGTGGAAGATGTGCGATCGATCATGGAGGTGCGCGCCAAAGAAGACGGACTTCCACTAAATGTGCGTTACCGTGGAAAAATCCCGATCATCATTAACAGTGATTCCAAACGGCTCAAGCAGATATTGGTCAATCTTGTCGGCAACGCGATCAAGTTTACCAAGGAAGGCCAGGTTGAGATTGTTGTCGAATACCTGCCCGACCCACCTGCGTCGTTGAAGTTTTCCGTGCTCGATAGCGGTATTGGAATGTCAGCAAAGCAGCAGGAAAAACTGTTTCAGCCATTTTCGCAGGGCGATGCGAGCGTAACTCGCGAGTTTGGTGGTACCGGATTGGGTTTGGTCATCAGCCGACGACTGGCCGAAAAGCTCGGTGGCGAAATCACCGTTGAAAGTGAGTTAGGAAGTGGCAGTACTTTCGCGCTCACGATTGCGGTCGGGGATATTTCCGGTGTCGAATGTGTCAATCCAAAACGCACCAGCCAACCCGCAGAGGAGAAAACCGCCAGCAACAGTCCGCTGCGACTGGATTGCAATATCTTGCTGGTCGACGATCGACGCGACGTTCGTTTTCTCAGCAGTCATATACTATCAAAAGCGGGAGCGGCGATTACGGAAGCCGCTGATGGCTTACTCGCGATTGAAGCGGTTGAAAAAGCCGAATCCAACGGGCATGAATTCGACTTGATTCTGCTGGACATGCAGATGCCGAACCTCGACGGCTACGCTACTGCAAAAAAACTCCGCCAAATGGGATTCGCCAAACCGATCATCGCTTTGACCGCCGACGCCATGCAAGGCGACATGAAACGCTGTTTGGAATGCGGTTGCAACGACTACCTCAGCAAACCGATCGACGTGCACCAACTGTTGCAAAAGGTACAGAAATTTACTTCATGACGTCGCGGAGGGACGATGGCTAGATGCCGCGGCAAGCGCCCACAGTTTGAAAGGGCCACTCAGCACTTTCGAATCCGGATCGCCAGTGAAGGATGTACAAATAGTGATTGACGCGGCACGAGCCGGAAGAGGCGACGAAGCCACACGGTGCTGGCAGGAATCGCGCGTCGCGATTGGTAGCCTGCCCTCTGAAATCGATTGCTCTAAGGAGGTCCCTCAATTTTTCAATACTCTATTTTTTTCCTGTCTAGCAGATTTTCGAAACAACTCTTCCGCCTTTTTTCGGTCTTGCTTTACGCCTTCTCCATTTTCATACATGATTCCTAAATTATATAGTGCATCGGCATCTCCCTGCTCAGCAGCTTTGTGATACCACTTTGCCGCTTGCTTGTGATCTTGCTTAACACCTGCTCCATCATAATACATGGCCCCTAAATTAAATTGTGCCTCAGCGAATCCCTGTTCAGCAGCCATGCGATACCACTTTATCGCCTGAATTTGATCTTGCTTAACGCCTTCGCCATAATAATACATGGCTCCTAAATTGTTTTGTTCTTCGGCATCTCCCAGTTCTGCAGCTTTAAGACACCGTTCATACTCCTGCCTTTCCTCTTGTTTCACTTTCTCGGATTTCATTGAGACGGAAGGGGATTCAGGTTGTGGGAAGTATCTTTGGTCATCCTGACACCCGCTAAGCACAATCAAACAAACAACAAATGAGAACACCCCAGCATCAATGCCAATCATCTCTTACCACTTACCTTGAGCCATAACATATTCCCTAGCCAAATAGAATCGAGAGAACTCATAGGATACTATTCTGCAACGAGCAGAGACATGTGTCAATCAGCCTTGCAGGAGCTTCTGGATACTGACAGTTCTGTGTGAGGGCGGCAGCAGATGCCCTGCATGTGATCACAGGGGATAAATCAGAGTGGCCAAGTCGGGAACAGAGTTGTGCGGCTAGTGGGGGGCACCATGTCCCACTCACTGTGCCATTGGAGGGATCTCAGTAACGTAAGCTGCATTTAAGATAGCGAGGGGCTGCTTAGAGTCGTTTTCCTAATTTTTCCAAAGCTTGCTGTGATGCCTCATGCCCCTGCTCAGCGGCTTTGCCATACCACTCCGCAGCCTTGGTAAAATCTTGTTTGACGCCCTCTCCCTCTGCATACATGAATCCTAAATTGTATTGTGCAATGGCCAGGTTCTGCTTGGCAGCTTTGCGAAGCCACTTTGCCGCCCGGGTATTATCTTTCTGAACACCCTTGCCGTCACGGTAGCTGCTCCCTAAATTGTTTTGTGATTCGGCAAACCCCTGTTCAGCGGCTTTGCGATACCACTTCACCGCCTCCGTATCATCTTGCTTGACACCTTTGCCTTTCGCATACATGAATCCTAAAAGGTGTTGTGCAATGGGCAGGTTCTGCCGGGCAGCTTTGCGAAGCCACTCCACCGCCTGAGCATCATCTTTCTGAACACCCTTGGCGTCACGGTAGCAGATTCCTAAACTGGTTTCTGCTTCGGCACATCCCTGTTTAGCGGCTTTGCGATACCACTGCACCGCCTCAGCATAATCCTGTCCGACGCCATTTCCTTTCGCATACATGAGTCCTAAATTGTATTGTGCAATGGCTAAATTCTGCCAGGCAGCTTTGCTAAGCCACTCCACCGCCTGGGCATCATCTTTCTGAACACCCTTAGCGTCACGGTAGCTGATTCCTAAATTGTTTTGTGCTTCGGCAAATCCCTGTTCAGCGGCTTTGCGAAACCACTGCACCGCCTGAGTCAGGTCTTGCGGGACGCGGTCTCCCGCTGTATACATGATTCCTAAACTGTTTTGTGCCCGGGCATCCCCCTGCTTCGCAGCTTTACGTGGATCGGCACTTTGATCAGCCTGACAGCCGCTCAGCAAAATCAAACAAAAAATAAACAGTGAGAGTCCCCCGACAGCGGTGCCAATCATTTCTTGCCGCTTAACTTGCATCACGTTCATTGACAGAGCACAAGGACCATATTTCTTTTGTCTACCCTTGATGTATCGCTCTTGTGCCATCACTTATTTGTCCCAGTCAAAAAAATCGAAGTAAAAATAATGAATTTCATCCTCCAGCTCCAGCAGACGACTGTCAAACAGATTAAAAAATGAGGGCGGAAATGATCTGAAAAGTCCATCAGACCTCGGCACATTAACTGGAATCGAAATAATCCTTAAAATCTTTTCTGAAGAACGATTCTCACCTCAGTGACAGTCCTGGCAACAAAAGAGCAACTCGACCACAATAACCGGGCAACACAATTTTCACATATCTCATCACTATGATTCCACTTACAACGCCCGCCAACACCGTTGCTGCTTTGGCGTAAGCGTAAGATGCAATTCTTAGTTTGAGGGACCAGTATTGATGATATGTTTACTGTTAGATTCAGGACCGGGTTTCATGCGACGAAGCATCATTGTCTGTCTGTGTCGAGAGTTCTCGAACCAATCCTTTAAGGATCGCTAGTCCCTGTCCGAGACGGAGGGAGATTGCTGAATATGTTTCAGCAGCGTTGGAATGGGCGTCTGATCGGTGTTACTGGGGGCCCGCAGTCCTTTGCGTCCGTAGACGAAGATCACTAAACGCCCCTGACACATGCCTCGATTTTTCCACGCACTGTTGAGTCGTTGTGCTTCTTCCGCATTGCTGCAGCAGAATGCGTAAACAGCGCAAAAGCCGTCGACATCATCCGAAGCAAATGGGTTGTCATAGATTCGTAGGAGAGTCGCGTCGACATATTTCCGTTCTGGAACATCAGTTAATCCAAGCTGGATCACAGTTTTCGCAGACAATCTTTCATTCGGCGTGGGCATCGGGAAGCCGTTGTCATACCGCATGAGGTACCAGCCGTCAGGAATTCGTTCCTCGGGCAGCGTGATGATGGCTGACTCGGCTGCGTATTTCCGGATGCGCGCCAGTTGCGAAGGACTCGGATTGAACACCGGCTTCTGATGGGGAAGGATTTCCGGTATGTCGACTGCTGTCTGGGCTTTCTGTTTGGTTTCCGTGGCCCAGATTGCGTTTGCCGTCAGACCTGCCCCCAATGCGACTGCCAGACCACTGACCGCCAGGAGCGGCAGCCAGACGAGTCGTGGTAATACGAGCCGTACCTTGATAACTCGTCGCAGCAACAGGAGACTGAAGATGAATCCCATGCAGGCTGTCATCACAAGTTGCGAGGGCAGGCCTTTCGGCGGCACTGGTGGTTTGAAGGCAGCCGGCACCTCGACTCTGACACGCGTGCCATCCTGCGTGTAACGATAAACAACCGGCTCACTCTGTACCGGTCGCTCGGGTAAAATCACTGACTGCAGCATGGCCAATGACAAAATTGCGACAACCCCCGACACCATACCGCCAATCAAGATGACGTGATAGCGCCGTGCGACCGGCTTGATGTCGACACTCTCCCCGCTGGAAACAATGTTGCTGAATGAAACATCAGGATTGTTCCGTTTTCGCCAGCGTTCAATGAGTTCCCAGACAGCCAGACCGGAGCTCGCGACGAACCAGAACCAGAACAAAACCGTTCCGATTGAGAAACTGAATAGTTCTTCGCGCGGCACACTCGCCAGCCAGCTTACAGCAATGACGATGAAACAAGAGGCCCCGAGCAGAATCTCCCATAAGGCCCACGGAGGTCGCTGTTCGGTCAACTGATCCGCGGCAGTCAGCGGTTGGTTGCGCAGCGTCCAGATGCGCCAGGCCAGCTGCACCGCAAGCGTCAGAAACAATGTGGCCATCAATCCAAATGCCACAACAGAACCGGGTCTTGTCCAGAATTTTGCGGGATCTTTTAAAGCCACAAGACCGAACGTAATCCCGACATAAGACAACACAAACAGTCGCTGTTTCCAGTCGGCTGGAGGAATCGTCCAGGTCCAGCGCCTAAAGGGATACGTTGGATGAGCGGCATAATCGCGGCCGAAGGCCTGCGCTCGAAAGAGTTCACGGACCCAGGCCGGCGGTCGCATTATCAGCGCGACCCCGATGACCACAAACAGCAGCAGAACCCAGCCTTTCATAAACAGAAACAACCATACATTACCCGCAATCGCTCCAAGCGTTACGATAAACGGAAGCAGCCCCCCTGTCGTGGACTTTGCGACAGTCACGCCTACCCCACCAATTCCGATCTTTGCCAGGGATGCGGTGAGTGAAGTCGACGCGGCCTGTGCCGTATTTTCTCCGAAGAACGATGTCACAGCCGCGATGGTCGTCATCAAACCGAAGCTTTGGAGTCGCTTTCTGAGCTGTTCCACACCACGTTGCAGTCGGCGTGACATCGTCGCCTGATTCACTCCCAGTTGATCTGCCACCTGCTGCTGAGACTTGCCTTGCAGGTAGTGCAGGACAATGGGCAACCGCAGATCATCGCTGAGCCCATTGAGGGCCCGATCTATGAATGGCTGCAGTTCGCTCCACTCAGGCGATTCCGGATCGATGACCTGAGAATTCGCCACGGCCTGTTCCCGACTTATTCTCCGCTTGCGTGACCGAACCACGTTCAGCGACCGGCTTGTCGCCACTGCGTGTAGCCACCCCGCAATGTTCTCTCGCACCGTGTACGCTTTGCGGGAGAGCTCGAGGAAACACTCCTGACACAAATCTTCCGCCGTATGCTTATCGCCCGTCACGCGCAGACCGATGCTGTAAACCATGCCCGCATACCGATCAATGAGTTCTCGGAACGCGGCTGGATCGCCTTCTTGACTGTATCGATGAAGCAATACTTCGTCTGTCGTCATTTCGTGTATCCTCGGGTCGTGTTTCTAAATTTAACCTCTCTTAATAGATGACACCACCGACTACGGAAATATGCAGTAAGACTGTTACAATGACAGAAAAAGAGACGAATTGCCATCTCAATGACCCGGAGAGCAGGAAGCACGCAATATACAGAATCATGATACAATGTCGTTGAACAGGAGTCGAATATTCTGGGTCTTGCCAGAGCGATCTTTAGCAGCGCGCGTTGTTTCTATTTTCGTCTGACAGCAATGCGAATGTCTGTTCAACACATCGTAATTACAGAAAGGCATTCTGAATGTCAAACAGGCTGGCGCTGGAATTTGAATCCGTGTTCCCGATCAGACAAAAAGCAGAGGGACTCTCTGAACCTTCGGGGCTTGCTTTGGCTCCCGATGGTTCGCTCTGGACGGTTTGTGATGATAGCCGGCGGCTGTTCCGCATTAGCACAACAGGGCATATTTTGTCAGTGCTGGATATCAACAGTCGGGGATTGGAAGGAATCACGTTCGATTCTGAAGGGCGTATCTGGGTCGTCGATGAGGACGCCAGTAAGATTATTGTCTATGACCCGCTCACCGGAGATCAAATCGCCGACCGCCGACTGAAGAAGCTGGACGGTTACAGTGCCATCGCGAAACATTTCAAAGGTGCCCGGAACAACGGGCTCGAGGGAATTGCCTTTGATTCGCTGCGCGATGAGATTTTACTGCTCAAGGAAGCAAAACCGGGGCTGCTGATTGCAATCACATCCAAGCTGGACCGAATCACTGCCGTTGACCGTTTGGATGAGCGAAACGGATTCACCGCCGACAACGTAAAATCAAAAAAGCTGGATTTTTCAGGCATGTGTTACGATGCGACACGCGATCTGCTCTGGATCGTGAGTGACAAAGCAGAACGCGTTTATACTTTTGATCGGCGTCAAGGGTGTGTAATCCAGAGCTTCGCTTTGAAGAACGGTCAGACCGGAGACTCGATTCCGAAAGTGGAAGGAGTAGCCGTGGATCGGGAGTCGAAGCACCTCTATCTGGTCAATGATTCGAATGCGGAATTATATGTGTTTCGCATCGTGCCGTTGTGAAACTGAAGCGGCAGCCTTAAAGATGCTTTTTGACGAAATCCCAGGCCGCTGAATCGTTGAATTCGTGGCCGCCTTCAAAGATGACATGTTCAAAGCGATCGTTGAGATTGAGTTTTTCGTAGAACGCAGCAGCACGGGCGGCGATGTTTTTGCCGGTTTCCCGATGCGAGGCGTTGTCGCGTGAACCCGCCTGAATTTGATGGGCCCGCGGGCAGATCAGCGCGACGAGGTCGGCATCGTTGAACAGCGTCATCCGATTCATAAATCGAAAGTCGCTGGGAACCGAAAGTTCGTCTTTCTGATAGCGGCCTTCCTGTACCCCGAAGTAACAACTGGAAACCGAGACTTTGATCCGAGGATCGACGGCCGGCGTGACTTGCGCGTAGTAGCCGCCGTAAGAGAGGCCGACCATGCCAATCCGACTGGGATCGACATCAGAACGCTGGCAGAGCAGGTCCAGAGCATATGTTATCTTGGCGATTTCGATTGCGGTAATACTGGTGCCGATGAGTCGCAGGCGGTCATCAATCTGGCGGCGGATGTCTTTTGGATAACCGTCCGCCTTAAACAGGTGCTGTGGCGCGTAAACAATAAAGCCGCGTTTGACAGCCCCCCTGACCATGTCGTGATAGTTGGCCCCGCCGTTGAACAACGCAACCTCAGGCGAACCGCCGCCGCCATGCATGGAGATGATCAGCGGCGTCCTGCCTTTCGCCGATTTGGGAACGATTAAGATCCCTTCGGAATGCACATGTGGCAGAATTTTGAACTTTGCACGATAGTAAACGCCAATATCGTCATTCCCAATGATGCCATAAGTCGCTTCGAAAATCCGATTGGGCTCCCTGCTGGTAGGAGGAGGATAACCAATGCTTTCGCAAAACGCGGTACGCAGTGGTTCCGCGGATTTCGCGAACGCTTCGGCGGAAGTATAATCGGGCTGAAAGAGCCGTTCAAATCGCCTGCGGTCAGCGGCTATGGTTTTAATATATTCATCCAGTTCGCGTGCCTGTTCCGTTCTAAGCGGGTTCGAGTCGGCAACACGCTGATTGAAGTAGTGTGGCTTCGCAGACTCTGATTGCGCAAGCGCCAGTGTCGGGGTGAGGAAACAAATGATTGCAAGTACATGAAGCGTCTTCATGACGTGTTGTCCTTTCGAAGTAGAGCCATGCTTTCGAATTAAAATACCTGGACTCGCTCAACCCCAGGCCTGTTCTGATTCTAACCAGGGTCCATTCTTGTGTCTATCAGGAGACCCAGCCAGCAGAAGGTACACCTCGCGAGATTCGTTCGCATGCAGGGAATCAAAGTGTAGAGACCGACATTGAAGTCATTACTCAATCGGTTTGCCATAGACTTTCAGTTCATGGATCGACCAGAACAAGCCGTGCTGGCCCGTTTGTTCAATCTTGACGAACTGTGCAGAAACGCCTGCTGGAAATCGAATTTCAGTGATGGCGTTTTTAGACTTGCCCTCTACGATGGGCGATGACCAGTTTTTTCCGTCGTCGCTGATTGAGATCGCATAACCGCGCGGGTAGTCACCGCGCGATTTTTGCGTGTCGAGAACCAAGCTGGTGACATTGTAAGGCTGCCGCATGTTGAAGGCGAACCACATGCCGGGTTTCATACTCCCATTGGTGGAATACCGCGAATTCGGATTACCGTCGATGGCTGCACGAACATGTTCCCCACCGTGCGAGGCAGACAATTCCCAGGTTTTCATGACATCAAGCGAGACCGGCGTGAACTCGGCCAGCTCTTCAACCGTATAAGGCTGCGTGCGGTCGCGTGTAACGCTGCGCACACGGGCGACCTCTGCCGCCGAGACCGCGGAACCGGCATTGCCAAAACTGTTTCGGACGTATGTTAAGGCTGACGCAATCCACTCGTCATCCTGCCGTTTCATCGACTCCATCAAGCCAGGGTACTTCTTTCCCTCAATCGGCCCGCTGAGACCATGCAGCAGAATCCTGGCAGGCAATTCGGGACTGGCCAGCAGACGCGGTGAGTTTGCCAGGGACGGCGCCAGTTGCAGACCATCGCTCGAAATGGCCCCCTTGCCGTCTGGTCCGTGACAACGGATGCACAACAAAGTGTAAGTCTGGTATCCACGTTTCATCTGCTTCAATGTCGTAGCATTCAGATTGGCAAACGTGGGGCTGCCGCTTCCTTCCCGATAACGCAGGCTGGTCTGCGCTGAAGCCAGCACGAGATCGCTGTTGGAATACGCGGCTGCAAATTCATTGATCAACTGCCGGGCCAGGTCTGATTTTGCGAACCTTAACGAGTTAACCGCTTGCACAACGACGGTCATATCATCAACAAAGCCAGCGTCGGCGACTTCCTGGACCAGATTCGGATCGTCTGCGAGCAACGGTTCGCTGAGTCGAATCGCCGCCAGTCTGACGCGTGGATCAGAATCATGGAGTGCAGTAACAATCAGAGGTTTCGCTGTCGCATCAAGTCCGTCCAACGTCCACAGAGCGTGCATTCGTCCCAGTGGAGACTCGCCTGCTCTGACCAACTTCTCCAGTACGGGAACGATCGACTTGGTACTTCGCAAGACGATCAACTTCTGCGCGGTATCACGGCGCCATCCGTTAGGATGCGAAAGCTCTTTGACGAGTTGTTCGGTCGACAGTTCCAGCATTTGGGGAGGCGTCTTGCGAACCGTCGATTCGTGTACAACACGATAAATGCGGCCACGACCGATATTTTTGGCAAACCCCTCTTTGTCGATCACACCACGCAGATACGAGCCTTTCCGCGTCCAGTTTCCTTCCTGAATAATACCGCGATACATGTCGACAATGTAGAGGCAGCCGTCAGGCCCCGTGGCCGACCACAGAGGGCGAAAGTTTTTATCCGTCGACGCGATGAACTCGGAGTTTTCATAAGCATTACTGAGGACAGTCTTGCCATCGATCTGTGTCACTTTGGCACGACGCACCAGCCGGCCGACCGGTTCGGGGAGAATATAGTCACCGTTGAAATCGTCGGGCAGCTGGTCTCCGCGATAGATGGACTGCCCTGCACAGCCGGTAAATCGATTCAGACCGCCGCGTTTTTTATCGACACGTCCCAGGCCTCCCTGAACATCGACCATCTCTACAATCGGGAAGACGGCTTGGAAATCTTGTTCGAGTTCTCCCGGCAACGACATTTTTCCGTACTGCGGCAACTGCTGAAAACCGTAAGCGGGCTTTTCTCCGCCAGCCGCTGAGAGGAAGAAGCGTCCCAGGTCATCCATCGCGAGGCCCCATTGACCGTTGTCGCCGTAAACCTGCTCTGTTTTCCATTTACCATTGGTAAAGCGGTGTCGTTTGGTGCCCAGTCGGGCGGAATAAATCCAGTTATCCAGCCCCCAGGTCAGCGCGCTATTTTGATGTTCGAGGTTCCCGCCTGACTCACCGCCAGGATACAGCAAAATCTTTTCGTCAGCCACGCCGTCGCCGTTGGTATCGCGGTAGCTATAGTAATCTTCGGTGTAAGTTTCGTTGACGATAATGCGATCGTCGAGCGGCAGAATCATGCGCGGCAGCACCAGCTTGTCGATGAACCGCGTCACCTTATCCATACGGCCATCGCCGTCGGTATCTTCCAGCAGGGAGACACGCGACTTGGGAAGGTCCTGGTCGGTGCCCTCTGCATCCTGCATATAAGTTCGCATCTCGGCCACATACATCCGCGCATCGCCATCCCAGACACACAGCACGGGCTCTTCAATCATCGGCTCGGCGGCGACGAGTTCCAATCGATAACCGGGCGCCAGGTGAATTCGCTTCATCGATTCTTCAGGCGAATAAAATGTCGCATCTGCTACGACAGGTTCACGGTCAACACCGGTTTTTTTCGCTGGAATCGTAGCGAGTGGCGGCTCGATAAATTTCGGATCGCTGATTGTCGCGAGGTAAGCCAGCAGATCGGAAACCTGTGACTCATGCAACCCTTTCAGCAGTCCTTTGGGCATTACGGAAACCGGCTGTCTGACCATTTCTTCAATCTCGGTTTGCGGGACTGTCTGCTCTTTGATGAGTTGATTCTCGGGAATGAGCAACGTAATTGCCTCATCACTCTGCTTTGTAATGCGTCCCGTAAGAACTTTTCCTGACTGTAGAATGACCGAGTACGCTTCGAATCCCTGTTTGATCTGTTTGCTCGGCTCGTTGATCGATTCGAGTAAATCCCGATGCGTCAACGGTTTTTCGGGCTTGGTTAAATCCGGTCCCAGCGACACCGTTTTTCCATCCACGGCATGACAGGCCGCACATCCCCGCTGTGCAAACAGGGCGCGTCCCCGTCGATAGTTGCCAATCGGATTGTCCGTTTTTTGTACTTCGGCAGCCTGTGAATCAAGAGACAACATCAGCATCAATGCGATGACAAAAAAACAAGATTTCATGCTGGGACTTTCTTGTGAATCATGATGAAAACTGATGGTGCAATAAGCTTGAAGGGCTGACGGGGCATTTGAGGAACCGACCGCAACTTGATGAGTTTTTTGCGTTGGACAAGTTGCATAGCGGGTTCTTCAGTGGTTTGAATCGCAACAGACTGTGTCTCCTGAGAGATCGCGATATCTTCTGTGGATAAAACACCTGCTCCATTAAGCTGCGCCATAACTAATATCTCAAGTGAAAATCAGAGGAATGTCAATGTCAATGAATACCGGATGGCGCGAAATCGATACAATGTATACGGTTCACGGAGCGATTTTTTGAACTTCACGGAAGTGATTCTCAAGTTGGCACAAGCTGCTTTGAGGAAATCAGAGAAGAACCAAAATCAAATTTTTTACTTTTCAATCGGGCTGACTCCGCCAAGAGAGAGCAAAAATGGCAAGACCATACTAGTTTTCGTGCTCTGGCAGGCTGACTTTAAGAGACTCAAAGAAATTTTTTCAGTAAATTGCAACACTAACTAACGAAGCTGCCTACAATAGAGTTGCGATATTTCGTTCTTTCGTTTTGAAGTACCTGTTTCGACTGCGCTACCGTTCTTCGCTGAAAATGTATGGCGAAGAATCGGGCTTCCTTTCCTCATAATGGTAGTAACCTTCTATGTGGCTACATGCTTCCTGCTTACTTGAATTCAATATTCCCGTTGCCACCCCGTTCATCCTGATGCTTCGTCCCCGCAGTGGATACCAGCAGTGGGTCGGCCGCGAACAGTACGTGTTGTCCCCCAGTGTTCCGGCGGTCGAATTCACTGATCCGTTCGGCAACCTTTGCCAGCGATTGATGGCCCCCTCCGGAGAGTTCTCCATTCAGACATCCTTTGATATCGAAGTTGCCAATTCCTCGGATTCGGCTCCCGGAGCTCACTTTATTGCGGTGGAGCAGTTGCCTGACGAGACGCTGCCGTTCCTGCTGCCAAGTCGGTATTGTGAATCAGATCGCTTTACTCAACTGGCACCGTCGCTCGTCGAAGGGCAGGCTCCCGGCTATGACCAATGCACGGCCATCGTCAACTACATTCGCAATACGATTCAGTACGCACCGGGAGAGGGGCAGGAGATTATCAGTGCCTGCGAAGTCAATGAGAAGTCACAGGCCGTCTGCCGCGATATGGCCCATTTAGGCATTGCCTGTTGCCGCGCGCTTTCCATTCCGGCTCGCCTGGTTGTGGGCTATCTGGAAACGCTTGAGCCGATGGATCTGCATGCCTGGTTCGAGGCGTATGTTGGCGGTCGGTGGTACACGTTCGATCCGACACAAAACAACCTGCAAGGCGGACGAGTGGCAATTGCCTACGGACGTGACGCGGCTGACGTAGCCATCTACACACAATTCGGCGACCCAGTGGATTTACTACGCATGGACGTCAGTGTCGAACAGATGTCAGCACCCGCTTACTGATCTCCTCCTGAGAGCCTGTCTCCTTAGAGACTGATCCTTCCCTGTGGGATCGAGCCATCCCTGATTGACGGATAGACTTCAGGGAGGTGATTCCTCTACGGAATAGAGCAGTGCATCACAGTGTGATAGGTTTCACAATGAAGATGTTGAGTCAAAACGGGCTGCGCGCTGATTTGCAGCAATCAGATCGTCTTAAGTTCCGAACTCCGGACTTTTAAATCGCTTATGAATTTTCCATAAAGCAGGGAGGTCTCTTTGGTCTACATGGGAATTCCTCCACGATTTCGTTTACTTCTAGGGGTTATAAAGCCTCTTCACACTCACTCCCGATTCTCGCCCGAATCCTGCTCTATTTGCCAGTAATTGCCACCACGTTTCCAATCCGCAAATTATGCTTTGAGGAACACTCTGTTTATAAATCTGTTAACGAGATCTATCGCTGCCCTTACATTTTCGAAAGGAAAGGCATCATCGGCTCGCTCGCAGCTGTCCCTTGCCAGACCTGAATGGCGAATCATTCTGTCTGTAATACACACAGAATGTTTATGGTAAATACTATGAATTCACAAACAACAACAGCAGCCGACGAAGCGGATCAAGTCCCGTTGCAAGAGCATAAACCCAAAGATCGCGGGCTTGCCTTAACCGTACTCACGGTAATTTGGCTTTGCCTGGTGGGAATCGGTATGTCTTCTCTCTGGAAGTATCAAATAACTCCTGGAGCAGTCACTGCGTCTCCGCAGCATTGGCCTGCCGACAGTTTAATAAAACCCAATCCCAATCGCCCTACCCTCATTATGTTCGCACACCCTCGCTGCCCTTGTACTCGTTCAAGCATCAGTGAGCTTGCTTTGGTAATGGAGCATTGTTTCGGACACGTTGATGCGCGTGTGCTGTTTTTCAAATCGTCGGAGTTCTCAGCAGGGTGGGAAAAAACGGACCTCTGGTCTTCCGCAGCAGCAATTCCCGACGTCAAGGTCGCCTGTGATGCAGAGGGGGCTGAAGCAGCCAGATTTCATGCAACCACATCAGGTTACGTGTTGTTATACGATGTGAACGGCAAATTGCGATTTCATGGTGGCATCACGGGGTCGCGCGGACATTCAGGAGACAATGCCGGCAGAAGTGCCATTGAAGCAATCCTGATGGGTGGCCTGGCGGAAACAAAACAGACATTCGTCTTCGGCTGCCCTTTGCTGGGGCAAAACGACGCTTGTAGCAAGGAGAATCAAGAATGTCGACAACAATAAGATCAATGCCACAAAACCCAGCGACTTCCCAAAGAGCAGAGGAACTGTTCCACGAAAACCGTTTGGATATCTTTCAGAGAACCGATCGCCTGTTTGCGGGGCTGATGGTGATCCAGTGGCTGGCTTGTATTTGCACGGCAATCTGGCTGTCTCCTCGCACCTGGATTGGAACATATAGTGAAACACATCTGCATGTCTGGGCTGCTTTTCTTTTGGGTGGCCTGATTACCTTGTTCCCGGTTTGTCTGGCCAGGCTGCGTCCCGGATCGGCGTTAACCCGCCAGGTAATCGCGATCAGCCAGATGTTAATGTCATCTTTATTGATTCACCTGAGCGGTGGTCGGATTGAAACACACTTTCATATCTTCGGTTCATTGGCATTCCTGGCCTTTTATCGGGATTGGCGTGTACTCGTTTCCGCCACGAGTGTCATCGTGATCGATCACGTCGCTTTTGGATTCTTTGACCCGCAAGCCATCTTCGGGGTTCTCACAGCGAGTCCCTGGCGTGTATTTGAACATAGCGCCTGGGTTGTGTTCGAAGACATCTTTTTGATCATCGCGATTCATCAGAGTTTACGGGAAATGAGAGCGATGGCGCAACAACGGGCCGCGCTGGAAGCAACCAACGAGACGGTGGAATCACAAGTCAAAAGTCGTACCCGCGATTTGGAACTCGCCAACCAGATCATTGCAGAGAAAAACCGTTTACTGCAAAAACAAACCAATGAATTTGTGGTAATGAATCAAAAGGCAGACCGATTAAGTGCCTTCGGTCAAATACTTGATCGGTCGCATAACGAAATCTATATTTTTGAGACAGAATCCCTCAAGTTCGTCCATGCCAATCAAGGTGCTCGTTGCAATACAGGCTACAGTATGGATGAGCTGCGAGCGCTGACACCAGTTGATATCAAACCAGGAGAAACGCGAGTAACCTTTGTGGAAATGATCGCACCTTTGCTCGAAGGGACGCATGACAGCCTCGAGTTCAAGGCCGTCCACCGCCGTAAAGATGGCACAGACTATCCTGTGCAAGTCCATCTCGAAACCTCGGTTCTAGGCGAGGCGCCCGTGTTTATTGCCATCATTCTGGACATCACAGAACAACAACGTTCGTCTAAAGAAATTGAGCGATTATCACGCTTTCCCGATGAAAATATGAACCCCGTACTGCGCGCGTCAGAAAAGGGAATTCTGCTTTATGCCAATCTCGCAAGTGACCGACTGCTCAATCAATGGGGAATTCAAGTCGGCGCTGCACTCCCCCAGAAAATCTATGCCGCCTGCCAGGAAGCACTTGATACAGATAAGTTCGTGAGAATCGAACAGAATGCTGATGAACTCTGTTATTCATTAATCATGACGCCCGTTATCAAAGAACATTATATTAATCTCTACGGAACGGATATCACATCCCGCAAACGAGCGGAAAGTGAATTGCTCCAGGCCAAAGAAGTGGCAGAAGCAGCCAATCGCGCCAAAAGTGAATTCCTGGCCAACATGAGCCACGAAATCCGAACCCCCATGACTGCCATTCTCGGTTTCAACGATATTATCCTCGACAACGCGACCCATCCGGGGGACGTCGATGCCGCACTCACGATCAAAGAGAATGGCGAATATCTCATCAAACTTATCAACAACATTCTCGACTTGTCTAAAATCGAGGCCGAGAAACTCGTCGTGGAACAGGTTAGATGTTCACCCCACGCTTTGATCGACAATGTATTTTCATTAATGAAAGTGCGGGCCACGGCCAAAGGTTTACCATTTGAAGTACGATTTGAGGGACCGATTCCCGAGACAATCTGCTCTGACCCCACACGACTGCGTCAGATCCTCATCAACGTCGTTGGCAATGCCATCAAGTTCACGGAAACGGGCTCAGTCCAGATTGTCACCCGCCTGTTGAATGCAAAGGACCAGCAACCCAAACTGCAGTTCGACATAATCGACACAGCCATGGGTATTGGAGAGGACAAAATTGAATCACTCTTCTTGCCGTTCATGCAAGATGATAATTCGGTGACGCGGAAATTTGGTGGAACCGGCTTGGGATTGACAATCTGTAAACGACTGGCAGAACTGCTCGGCGGTGAGATTTCGGTTTCCAGCACGGTTGGAAAAGGAAGCACGTTTTCAGTCACAATTCAGACCGGCCCGCTAGATAACATTCCCCTCCTGGAAAATGGGACTACGACGCTCAGCGAAACGGCGCCAGAAGTGAAGACACTTCCACCGACTGAGTTGCAGCTCGAGAACTATCATATTCTGCTTACAGAGGACGGCCCTGACAACCAACGCTTGATCAGCTTCCTTTTGAAAAAGGCAGGAGCCAAAGTCTCCGTCGCTGACAATGGACAGATTTCCTACGACATCGCGACCGCTGCCATGCAAGAAGGTCGCCCGTTTGATGCCATTCTGATGGACATGCAGATGCCGGTTCTGGACGGCTATGGCGCCACAAAATTATTGAGAGCCGCCGATTATCAGGGCCCCATCATTGCCTTGACGGCCCACGCCATGAGTGGCGACCGCCAAAAATGTCTCGATGCAGGCTGCGACGATTACCTTACCAAACCGGTCGACCGTAGAAAGTTAATCGAAGTTGTGGCCAGTTACCTGAGCGTCTCAAACCGTGTGAAGCCACCTAAAATCGCCAAGAGTGTCCAAGAAGACTCGAAGAAGCAATAAGATGGAGTTACTCTTTCACTTGATCTTCTAATTCTTCGAGCAACTCTTGCGCACTCTGCTGGCCTGCACTTCCCAATGCGTTCGTGGCGAGTGCTGTTTGCAAATCAACGATTGCCAAGTCAATTTGTCCCTGTTGCTGGTAAGCTTTCCCACGCTGAACATAAGCTGAAGCCAGCGACTCTGCTGGTACGACAATCCCAGAACGGCTTTCGATGACGTGAGTCAAATCGGCAATTGACAACTCAAACTGTGCCTGGTGAGCATAGGCAAAGGCACGACTGAGAAGCGAATCCATGACCATTTGCGGGGGTATCGCAGGCAGATTTTTGATAATCTCAGTATAATCAGAAACCGCTGACGCAAACTGCTCCTGAACAACAAAGCAATAGCCACGCATTGAGAACGCATGCGCAACGACTTCATCAGAGACTTCTGATCGACATTCGATGATCTGAGAGAAATCGGCAATCGCCAGATCCAATCGATTCTGTCGATGATAGGCCATGCCACGATGATAGACCGCCACAGGAATCCATGCGCCGTGTTCCTCACTCGAACTTTCGATCACTTGGGTATACTCGCCGATTGCCTGATCAAGTTGTCCCTGCACATGAAACTCTACTCCACGGTTGAGAATTTCTTCTACATTCATTTAACCAGATCCAATCAGCTGATGCTCGATAAGTTGTGTCGCGGTGACTGCAGGCAATTCAAACGGCTCCTCTATTATGATGCATCATAACCCGATTCGACCGCTGGATGTCAAACAAAAACATGATAGAAAATTTGATTTCGCACTCTAGAGCTGATCGATTTCATAGGGTGAATCGCAGGAGGTTCCCCGTGAGACATGCACCCGTTTTTGATCCGGCTCAATAATCACAGATCGTTCATGTCTGCGTGCCCGTTATTGTGTTTGATCGCTGGTAATTTGCGGACGGCTCGAAAACCCATACTGGGAGACCCGATGGCTTTAGGCTTCGCATAGACGCCGCCATGATAGACTACAATCCACGCGCGGTGCTCGTCCGCTTCTTCCGCCGTCCAAAGATAAATCAGCGGTGCGTAGAGATCCCATAACGGCGATTCTTTATCGGGTATGCGTTCGTAGCGCGGCTGCTTGAGTACTGAATCCCATGTGCCGCCCGCATTCTGATTGCTGCGAGTCAGAGAGCAGACGACTTCTTCGCGCGTGGGAAGTCGCCAAATATTCTGCGGTGCTTTGGCCAGTGACATGCCGTCTCCGGTTAAATAACGGACACGTTCTTTTGCGTCGTTCCAACTGACACGTCCGTCCCGACTCCAACCGGGACCGGCTGGCGCCCAAACCAGCGTGACGCCTTGTCCTTCCACAGTGCGTTCACCCCGATCGCCATCGTCAAAACGTGTGCTCACCCGATAAACAGGCTCCGCACCAGACACAATTAATATCAGCAAAGGAATTCCCAGTGAAATCACATAGGCGGCCACCTTTGGTTCCGGCCGACCGAAGAGAAACATCAGCCCCAACAATATCGGCAGCGCGGTTAAACTCAACACGATCTCGAGCGAGATATTCGACTGATCAATCAGGATGAGAATGGCGATCATGAAGCCGAGCAGAGTAAACAGCGCCGCCCCCACGCGGGGCCAACGAATACTGAGCACAGCTAATCCGCAAAATATGGCGGTTGGACTCAGATAAGCGGCCGTCTGCAGCAGGCGCATCCATAACTCAGGCTGACACCAGCCTTCGTGAAAGGCCTCGATGATCCCCCAGAAAGCCCAGAAACTGGCGGCGAGCGTGACAAGCACCACTCCAATCCAACCAACGATATTCGAGGTGCGCAATTAGTCCTCCTTACTGAATCAAAGCTGTACCGCAATTGATCGTTTCAGCAGCCTAAAGCACTTTCGCAGGCAACCCGCCTTCTCCAAGCATATTATTACGCAAGGTAAAAATGATACGAGAGGGAGAACCATAAACCAACGGTTCTCCCTGCCCCGCATTACCGGCTCGCTTTTTCGTTCTTTTTAGCCTTCTTGAGTGTGGTCAGGTACTCGACGATATTAACAAGTTCTTCCTGAGTTAACACTTTTTGCAGGTCAGCAGGCATCAGTGAAATCTTTTGCTGAATGATCTCATCGACGTCATCCATTTTGAACGTGCGTGAGATCGCTTCAGCGTCTTTGATCGTGATGGCGTCGTCGGTTTTATTGACCAGCAGGCCATTAACGACATTCCCGGAAGCCAGGACCAACGTATACGATTCAAAGTTGTGACTGATGCCGGCACTGGGATAGAGGATCGATTCGAACAGTGCTTCGCGGCTCAGCTTCTTACCGATTTCTGACAAATTCGGCCCGACTTCTTTGCCCATGCCATTGACCACGTGACACTTGGCACACGTGCCTTTGGTGTTGAACATGACGCGACCATCGAGCGTATCCCCCTTCATGCCAGCCAGAACATTAATCGGAAGCAGAGGTTTGTTGTCTTTGGTCGGTGGAGCCGGAAACAGTTTGGCGGCCCGCTCCTTCACATCTTTCATAATCGTGGACGACATTGCGGCAGCCGCGGTCTGCTTCAATTGTGGATCGAATGGACCTTTCTCTGCCAGTTCCAGCAGCGCGTGTGCGCCGGATCGAGACTTGGCAATCGCCCGAACGGCCTCGCGTCGATCTACCAACAGTTCCTGATTATCTTTGATGATTTTTAACAGGATCGCGTTGGCGCCATTGTGACCCGAACTACCTAATGCCCAGATCAGATCGAGTTTCTGATTCTGTTCTTTTTCGGTATCCGCTTTTTCCTGCAGCGATTTCCGAATCAATGCACTCTGTTTCAGAATTAAGGCAGCACGCACCGCATCGACGGCCGACTGCGATTTGCCCGACTGACTGGCAATCGCGACTAACTCGGGGTAGTAGTCAGACGCCTTGAACTTTTCGACCAGCTTCGTGAACTCAGGAGTTCCCCGACTGCTGTCGATCACCTGTGCCAGTGCACGCTGATATTTTTTGTCTTGCGTCACTACGTTCGCACGCATACGGGAAATTGCCTCTGCGATAATATAGGTTTCGCGCGTTTTGTTTCCCGGTTCTTTCATTAATGCCAGTTCTGCAACGGCAGCATTTTTTCTCTTGCCAGGAATGAAGTCCAGTGCGCGGAAATAACGAGGCAACGCGTCTAGCTTCGTCTCAGGGCTCTCGATAATTTTGACCAGATAAGGCACCGCCAGTGGGATTTTCGAGCGCCAGAGCAGATCACGACCGACGGGGGTATCCCATTTGTCGCCAGCCTGCTTTAGCCATGCTGACAGAAATTCCTGTTCCTGTTCATCCATGCCAATTCCGAGTGCTTCCAGATACCAGCGATCGTTTCCATCATATTGATCAGCCAGCATCACCCAGAGTGCGGGGGCTTCGGCTGCTTTGTTATGATGCAAGGCAATCGCACATTCGCGGCGAACCTGCGGCGAGGAATCGTGTACCAGTTGTTTCACAAAGGGAATCACATCTAATTTGTATCGCCGGGCGGCTCTCAAGCCTGTCACCCGAATATCAGGGTTAGCATCCTTGATCGCACGTTCCACAAACTGATCCGCCTTACCTTTGATACCTGCCAACAGCCAGAGGGCGCGAGCGCGGTTCCTCTGGTTGTCGGACTGATATAATTCTTCCAACTGTGGTAACGCCTGCTCCTGCAGATCGTGTAGTTTGTTCCAGGCCAGATAGCGTGTTGCCAGATTTGGGCTTTTGATACCGGCGATTGCGCCCTCGATTGTACTCAGATCGAGTTTGTCGAACTCGTATTTCGTATTCGGGGGTGCAATGCGGAAGATGCGTCCGCGTTCCTGGTCGCCAATCCGGTGTCCGCCGACACCGGGGTCATACCAGTCTGCAACAAACAGCGATCCATCGGGGGCAATGCAAACATCGGACGGACGGAACCAGTTGTCTTTTTCGCTGGTAATAATATTCGCAATTTCGGCCTTGTAACCTGCGCCCTCTTTTTCGACCGGATAGGCACGGACGACGTTCGGACCCGCATCGGAGTGAATGATTTCCCCCTGATATTTTTTCGGCAGGAGGGAACCTTCATAAATGCAGATCCCTGTTGGAGAACCCGCGCCCGTCTGCAGCAGATTGGGAACCACACCGGGATCGCGGAGATGCCAGTGACGCAGGGGAATCTCTTTATGCATGCCGGTGCGCGGCGTTTTCCAGCGTGCTCCCGTTAATTGATCGAGATAACCGTAGTTTCCATATTCCATCACATAATTGATGCGCACGCCGCGGTTACCGTCGTCGTCGTTATCCGACTGCCAGAGTGTGCCGAAGGAATCAACGGTGATTTCATAGTTGTTTCGAAAATTGTGCCCCAGCACTTCGAAATCACTGCCATCCAGATTACAACGAAAGACCATGCCTCCCCAGTATGGTTTCCCATTATCCAGCACCAGACGCCCACGCCCATTGTTTTCGAAAATCCGTTTGCCATCGCGGTCGAATACCTGCTTGCCGGCATTCCCGAAGTTCCAGTACAGTTTTCCATCGGGGCCGAAGATCGCGGTATGCGCGGAATGATCGTGTTCGCCGCCGGCGACTTTAAAGAGCAGCTCTTTTTTGTCTGCTTTGCCATCGTTGTTTTCGTCAGTGAAGAGAAACACATTCGGCGAGGCAGCGACAATCACTTTATTTCCCAGCACACAGATTCCCTGTGAACCATTGACGTCATTTCCCTGATAAAACACCGTCGTCTTATCGGCGCGGCCATCGCCGTTCGTATCTTCCAGAATCAGGATACGATCCCCTTCTTTACGAGTTGGAATTCCGCGCAAATTGGCACGGTAATTCACAATTTCGCAGATCCAGACGCGACCTTGTGAATCGACGTCCATACTGGAAGGGCTGCTGATTTCAGGTTCGGAAGCAAACAGTGTTGCCTTCAAACCGGGCGCCACCGTCAAATTGGTCACAGCGTCTTTTGGGTTACGTTCGGTCTGTGCAGACAGCGTTGTTACACCAAATGTCGTATTGAGAAACAGGGCGGGAATGATCGCAAGCCAACGATACTTCATGGAGTCAGTTTCCTTCTTATAATTAAGTTGGTGTCCCGAGTGTGGGGGAAATTTAATTCAAATAGTGTTTATTGATTCCACTCGTCGAGCATCGCTTTGATCCGCGCGGGATTATAATTGTCCGGTTTGGGATAGTCCTGATTGAGTTCGAGCTGTTCTACCGTCACGGGCGCCGAATCGATACCCTGCGAAGGCACATCCACTTTCGCGGACCAGGCAATCGCATTCAAAACCAGCTTGCGAAAATCATTGTGGCCCCAGTTCCAGTGATAATGGCCGCCGGTAAAACCGAAGCCGCGACCACCATCGGGACGTTGATAGGCCCAGGCCATGTGTTGAGGCTGCCCGAGTGTTTTACGTACGTCGGGATTTCCACTGTGTGGACCATCGGGACGTTTGAGAGTTTCTTTAGGAGGAATCGCCGACAGAATGGGCTGCACGTTTTTCATTTCAGGCTGAAACCGCATGTGGTAATACCATTCATCATTAATGGCAAACGGTTCGACACCATTGGAGATGGGGTGCGCGGGCAGACTTTTGTAGTCGGCGGTCCAGTGGGGATTGACAGACCACCATTCTTCAAAGTAACCACCGATCCATCGTAAAAATGCGTCGCCTGATGCCCCCTTGGGCACTTCAACTCCATAATGAATGTTGACCATGCTCACGCCCTGCTCGGCCAGTTTGTTGAGCTCGTCCAGATGCGCGTTGTAAGGGTGACGACCACCGCCATCACAATAGATGACGATCGAGTCGGCATCCTGCAGCACACTCGAATCTTCCGGCCAGCCTTCGGTAACAACAGTGGTTTCAATATTCAAACCACTGTTGTTCAACGCATCAGCCAGCAAAATGCAGCCGGCACGATGTTCGTGCGAGCCATAGCCGTGGCTTTTCTTACCGGCGATCAGAACTACTTTTTTTTTAGCGCCGTTGGTCGAAGAGGTTTTATTCGCTTTCGGAAATTCTTTCAATTCAATATCGCGAAACTGCACGATCATCGGTGGTCCCTGATGAAGTTGCAGCGCGATGATTCCATCTGCACGTCGCTGTTCGACATCTTTATCAGTGACATCAACGGTTGTGACGCCATTGATTTTGTGAATGAAGTGATTGCCGCGCGCGATAATGTGGTACTCGTTCCAGTCTTCTTTTTTGATCTTTTTCTGAATCTCATTCGTATCGCCGACGGAACCAACGACCTTGGGTTTATGATTTTTACCGATGACGGTTTTCTCGCCACGCAGTCCCAGAATGCCACGAAAGCGTTCGCCGTAGAGAATGCCGGAATATTTATCACCGGCTTCAAAGTCTCCCTGGTAGCCACCCACGCGCCATTTGTCGGCACCGGGAACCGAGAAGCTACGGTATTGTATTCCTGAATTACCATCAATGATTTTGTATTGCAACTTCAGTTCAAAATCGGCGGGAGTTCCGCCACGCCAGATGATAAACGTATTGCCTTTGGTCGGATTTTCTTTGGTAGTTCTGCCTGTGATGGCGCCATCTTCGACCGACCAGAAACGAGGATCGCCGTCCCAGTTTTTGAGTGTCTTGCCATCAAAGATCGGTTTAAATCCTTTTTCGCCCGCTTCGGTTGCTTGAGGGCTTAACAACAAACCAAAGCAGAAAAGAAACAGAAAGAGTGAGGTGTGAATCGAGCGCTGTGTCGTCATTAGTCCCTCCGGGAAGTAAATCGAAATCGTGGAGAACGGTATCTCATTCTGGCAGGCTAAGCTAAATAGCTGATATGTGTATGTCCTACTATCTTAAACAGACAAGGGGAGGTTTATCCAGCGTGAAACCCAAGAATGCCTAATAGATAAGATTGTTAAGTAATTCGATTCTTTGAAGCCATGAAAACGACTTTGGAATAATGTTGTCACCGCATGATTTCTGGTGCGTAAAAAAAGGCGCTGTTGCCAGCGCCTGGTCTCTTTGATGGGTCGATCAACCTGCAAAGATCTACTGCAGGAATACGTCTGCTTCTTCGAGGAAATTGGGTTCCAGAGCCCGCATTTCTCCGACGGCATCTGCCAATGCGACGGGCACAACTTGCGTACCCCGCAGAGCGACCATGTAACCAAAATGATGCTTTAACGCCAACCAACCGGCGTGAACACCGCAACGTGTTCCCAGTACACGGTCATAAGCACTGGGTGAGCCACCGCGTTGCAGGTGTCCCAGTGTCACGTGTCGTGTTTCAAAGCCGGTACGTTCTTCGATCAGCTTGGCAACGGTTTCGCCGATACCGCCCAGTTTCACGTGACCGAAATCATCGACTTCACCATCCTGTGTCGTGACTCCTTCTTTCTCACTGAACTGAGCGCCTTCGCTGACGATCACGATGCCATATTTTTTGCCTTTAGCCCGACGTCTTTTCAAGACATCCACCATCCGGTCCATATCGATTTCGATTTCCGGAACCAGAGTATAATCGGCGGCAGTCGCCAGACCGGAGAACAAAGCAATCCAACCTGCATGGCGGCCCATCGTTTCTACAACCATGATACGGCGATGTGATTCTGCCGTTGTGCGTAAACGGTCAACAGCTTCCATGACAGTATTGATGGAAGTATCAAAACCGAAAGTCACATCTGTTGAACTGAGGTCATTATCGATGGTTTTCGGGCAGCCAATCACGGGCAACTTGTGATCATTCCAAAGTTTGCTGGCAACACCCAGTGTGTCGTCGCCGCCGATGGCAATGAGGCAATCGAGTCCCAGGTTCTTAATGGTTGCGATGACCTTGGGAACATCGACTTCCGCATTTTTGTAAGGATTGGTACGGGAAGACCCCAGGATCGTTCCCCCTTTGAAAATGATATCATCCGTGTTTTCAGAATTCAGCTCGATGTAATTTCCTTCGATGGCGCCCCGCCAGCCTTCCAGCAAGCCATACACCTCGCCGCCTGCATTGCAGATCACTCGAACTGCACCACGGATTACCGGATTCAATCCGGGACAATCACCACCACCTGTTAAAATGCCTACTTTCATTATCCTACCTGTACCTGTTTCGTTAAAAAGTAAAGTCTCTTGTTTGAAGCGAGACTTAAAAATGTACCATACAACAAATTGAAGTGAGCGAAACTTCGCCTGATGCACGGATGCGTTTTGCCGACAGGAGACTCTTTACAGATTCGCGAATGCGTGATCTTAAGAGTCTGTTACAATACAAAACGATCCGGTTTTACATCGTTTTAATCGTTCGGTATTTCTTACCAGGTACGTTCGATAAACGTAGTATCGACTTTACCTTCAATAAACGCCGAGTGATTAAAGATCTTTTTCGCCAGGGGAATCGTGGTTTTAATCCCTTCAATGACGAACTCATCCAGGCAACGTCGCATGCACGCCAGAGACTCTTCACGCGTGGGCCGATGCACAATCAGCTTGCCTATCAGGGAGTCATAATAAGGGCCAACGGTGTACCCTTCGTAAATATGCGAGTCAAACCGGACTCCCAGTCCAGCGGGCACTCGCAACTTTGTAATTTTGCCGGGTGATCCACGAAAATCGTTTTCCGGATCTTCCGCATTGATGCGTAGTTCAATGGCAGAACCGTTACACGGAATATTCTTCTGTTTGAAACTCAGTTTTTCGCCCGCGGCAACACGAATCTGCTGTTGAATCAAATCGATGCCCGTCACCAGTTCGCTCACCGGATGCTCGACCTGAATCCGGGCATTGACTTCGATAAAATAAAACTGATTATCAGGGCCGACCAAGAATTCGACGGTTCCGGCGTTGGTATACCCGGCTGTTTCAATTAAACGGCAGGCCGCTTTGCAAATGTCTTCTCGTACAGAGTGAGGCAAATTGGGTGCGGGGCTCTCTTCGACCAGCTTCTGATGACGACGTTGCAAACTGCAATCACGCTCCCAGAGATGGACCACATTCCCATGCTGATCCGCCAGAATCTGCACTTCAACGTGCCTGGGATTTTCAATATATTTTTCGATGTAAACGCCGCCATTTTTGAACGCCGCTTCCGCTTCCGCCGCCGCTGCCTTCAAGCCGGCTTTCAGTGAAATATCATTACGGGCAACCCGCATGCCTTTACCGCCACCGCCGGCTGTTGCCTTAATGAGAACGGGATAACCAATCTCCTTCGACACTTTTAACGCTTCGGCTTCGCTGGTCACCAACCCTTCGGTTCCCGGTGATAAATGCACGTTGGCCGCTTTGGCAATTTCCCGGGCAGAGACCTTGTCTCCCAATTTCGCCATCGCTTCGTGAGGCGGGCCGATAAACTCAATATTACAACTGCGACAGACTTCCGCAAAGTGTGCGTTTTCTGCGAGAAAACCGTAACCGGGATGAATGGCCTGCACGTTGCCAATCTCAGCGGCACTGATAATTCGATTGATCATCAGATAACTGTCTGTTGCTGCAGCGGGGCCAATACAGATGGCCTCATCTGCTAAAGAGAGATAGTGCGCGTCCCGATCTGCCTCACTGAAAACCGCAACGGTTTCAATGCCCATTTCATGACAGGCACGGATGACCCGCAGTGCAATCTCGCCTCGATTTGCTACCAGTATTCTTTGAAACATGTGTTTTTGACTTGGTAAAAGGATCCGACATCTGAAATCTGATCGCAACCGTTTTGATCACGGCGTCGCGAACATTCTACAAAACAGGCTTTAGCCTTGGCTGATTCTGAACAGCGGTTGGCCAAACTCGACCGCTTCACCATCCTTCACCAAAATCTCGGTAACCGTCCCGTTTATCTCAGCAGGAATCTGATTAAATACTTTCATTGCTTCCACAATGCAGACAATCGTGTCGGCACCCACTTTTGATCCAACACTAAGAAAGGGTGGATCATCAGGACTGGGAGAGGCGTAAAATGTGCCTACAGTCGGGCTCTTGATCACAGGACCAGACTCGACAGCAGGAACCGCTTCCTGAGGAGGAGCAGGCGCTGCTGCGACGGGTGCGTGAACCTGCTGAGGCATTGCAGCAGGCACCATCGAAATCGTCTCCTGCGGACCACGGCGTAATTTCCAGGTCTCTTCACCACGCTTCAGATTGACCTCCGTCAGTCCGTGCTTTTCCATCATTTCAAACAGTGTTTGAAGTTTTTCCAAATCGAAAGGTTCGCTTTTCGGCGCCTCGTTTTTTGCCATTGACCTACCTTGTTTCATATTCTCATGCTGCATTCGGAATGCCTGCGGTCTTGATGGAGCTCAACACATGCTTTCGTCAGCAACGAGCCCCTGTTTCAAACTGAATGTATCTCAACTCTATATGGAAAGGGACCGAACATACAGATTGCGCGCACGCTCTTCCCTGCCTGACTTGTTAAGTAGGAGATTCTATGCCAAATCACCCTCGAAAACCAAGCGAAACAGCCGAGTTTCTCCAATAAAATCAAGCACAACGTACGCTTGTATAATGTATTGTGTGAAAACAACTTAAGTTCAGATTGGCACACTTTTAACGATTTCTCCGCCCCCTTCGGTCAACTGAAGAATCCGTCACCATCTCAAGAGTCACACAATAAACCGTCGGATTGAGGGTCTCGATTCATAACACCGTAGACTCAAAGTCTTTAGGGATACTGGTCAAAACTTCATGTCCTTCCCGGGTCACTAACACATCATCTTCAATGCGAACGCCGCCCCATCCCGGCAGATAGATGCCCGGTTCGACGGTCACAATCATACCCGGCTTCAATTCCGTGGAATCATTCCCCCCCAATCGAGGGCCTTCATGAATATCGAGACCAACCCCATGCCCCAGGCTGTGCGTGAAATGCTTACCGAAACCGGCTTTCTTGATGATCGTCCGTGCGACCTGATCTACCTCTTTACATAAAACTCCCGGCCGAATTTTTTCAATCGCAGCAACCTGCGCTTTCAAAACAGTCTGGTAGACCTTTTCGAACTTGGCAGGGGTACGTCCATGCACGATCATGCGTGTTAAATCACTCCGATAGCCTTTCTGCGTCATCGCCCCCCAGTCGACCAGTAAGAAGGGAGATTCACCGATCAATTTCTGAGTGGGCATCGCATGCGGGAGGGCCGCACGTTCCCCCACGGCGACAATCGGATCAAAGGCAGCCTGCCGGGCTCCGAAACGGCGCATGGCATGTTCCAGCTCATGAGCGCCCTGTAATTCGGTCATCTCATCTGTCAGCATCGCGCGAAATACATCATACCCGCGTTGTGCCTGTTGAACTGCTTCACGGGTTTCTTCGATTTCCGAAGCATCTTTCACCATCCGCAATTCTTCCACCAGATTGGAAACAGGAATCCACTGGACGGCTACCTTGAGTGCACTCAAAGACTCTAACAGCATGCATGTGACGACGTGACTTTCAAAGCCCAGTTTGAAGAGATGTGTTTTTTTCAGCACTTTTTCCAGAGCCGTTATCATCGACTCGGTCGACTTGCGAATATAAACATCCAGATCAGGACATTCCTCTTCTAGTTGTGTTGTATAACGGCCATCGCTGATTAAAACGGTCTGCCCTCTCCCGATGAGCAAATAACTGGAATCGCCGCTGAATCCCGTGAGATAGCTCACGTTCGTCTCACTGGTGACCAGCAGTGTTTCCGCGCCAATCTGCTTCAGAAGTGATATCAATTTTCTTCGCCTGGCAGCGAGATAGTCCTTACTCATTTTTATCCTTTTATCGGCTGGTAGTGATCGTCATACTTATTTGCCACGTTTTCAGAACCACTTGTTTCTGCAGGGTGAGGTGGCTGACTGCTCCATTTTTGCAAAATCTGCTCAAAATCCGCTACGTCAATCAAAGCGGTTATGGAAATTATTCCACTTAAAGCGGTCAATGCTGGATCTTAAGCCTTTTATCAGAAATTTGCGAAGAAAAAAAACCGAAGTTTCTGTTTCTTCAACGGAGGTGCTATGATTTTATCAACCTGCCGCCGTGGATTAAAATCAGGCTCTATTCTATTTTCTTATCTGAATATCGATCTTCATGGACCAAAAACCAACTGAACTGACATTTAAAATCCAGGATATGGATTGTGTCGAAGAAGTCACCATCCTGAAACGGGAACTCTCCCCCCTGGTTGGGGGAGAGGAACAACTGTTTTTTGACGTTCTTAATAGAAGAATGATCGTCAAACCGTTATCACAGGAAATCTCTTCGGAAGCAATTATTCAGGCCATCAATCAGACAGGCATGCGCGCCGAGATCTGGGATGCGAAAAAAAAGCAAGCAGCGCCTGCCTCATTCTGGTCTCGACAAGGTAGAACCCTGCTGACCAGCCTGAGTGGTGCGATGATGTGTTCCGCGTTTCTGACGCATGTCTTTTTAACCGGCAGCTTCAGCGCTGCCCTGGGTGCGGAAGAAGCGACAAACGGCTTCATGCCGCTCCCCGTGCGTTTACTGTATCTGGCCGCCATTATATCGGGCATCTGGTTTGTGCTTCCCAAAGCCTGGTTTGCATCCAAGCGTTTGCGGCCCGACATGAACCTGCTGATGTGCATTGCCGTGATCGGAGCGCTCTTTATTGATGAATGGTTCGAAGCAGCAGCCGTCGCGTTTCTGTTCGCCTTCTCGCAGTTGCTCGAAGCCTGGAGCGTCGGTCGCGCACGCAGGGCAGTTGCCGCCCTGATGGACCTGGCAACTCCGATTGCCCGCATTCGCGATGCGCAGGGAAATGAAACGACCGTCACCCCCGAATCAGTCGACGTCGGCACCGTCTTTCTCATCCGACCAGGCGAAAAAATCCCCCTGGATGGGCGCGTCATCAAGGGAAACAGTGAAGTCAATCAGGCGCCGATTACCGGGGAATCAATTCCTGTCGCCAAACAGGCAGACGATGAAATTTTCGCAGGCACAATTAATGGCGACGGTTTGCTGGAAGCGAACTGTACCAAATTGGCTGAAAACACGATCCTGGCACAAATCATTCGCATGGTCGGCGAAGCGCAAACCCGTCGCGCCCCCTCCGAGCTCTGGGTCGAGAAGTTCGCAAAAATTTACACCCCCATTGTGATGGCTGTCGCGTTGCTGATTCTATTGATCCTCCCGACGCTATTTCAGATTACCTGGCACGATTCCCTCTATCGCGCGCTCGTCCTGCTAGTGATTGCCTGCCCTTGTGCGCTGGTGATTTCCACGCCGGTCAGCATTGTTGCCTCTTTGGCAGCCGCGGCGCGAAATGGCGTGCTCATCAAAGGCGGCGTGTTTGTTGAAATTCCTTCCAAACTGAAAGCGCTGGCGCTGGATAAAACAGGCACACTCACCCGTGGAAAACCTGTTGTCACCAAAATCGTTCCCCTGAATGGTCACACCGAGGCTGAGTTGCTGGAGCGGGCGGCCGCATTGGAAGCCCACAGTAATCATCCACTGGCGATAGCCATTCTCGATGCGGCGGAAGAACAACAGATTGCCTATCAGCCAGCGGAAGCGTATCAAATCATTCCAGGTAAAGGAGCAACCGCAACCATTAATGGGAAAGAGTTTTGGCTGGGCTCCCATCGCTACCTGGAAGAACGAAACGAAGAATCGGCCGAAGTGCATCAGCAGCTTGAAGAACTTTCCAACGCCGGGCAAACGGTCGTCGTGATTGGCAATGACACACACGTCTGCGGTTTTATTGCATTGGCTGATCGCGTACGCGAGACATCGGCGGAAGTAATCCGCGAATTGCACCAATCCGGCATTGAACACCTTGTGATGCTGACAGGCGATAATGCCGGCACTGCCCAAGCCGTGGCTGACGAAGTCGGCATGGATGCGGTGCATTCCGAATTACTACCGGAAGATAAAGTCTCCGTGATCGAATCGCTGGTCGAAAAATATCAATACGTCGCCATGGTCGGTGATGGCGTGAATGATGCCCCCGCCATGAGCCGTTCCAGTCTGGGCATTGCGATGGGAGCCGCCGGCAGCGATGTGGCTATTGAATCGGCTGACATCGCTTTAATGACAGACGATCTGACGAAAATCCCGTGGCTGATCAGACACTCGCATCGCACACTGAAAATCATTCGGCAAAATATCATCTTTGCCTTAAGCATCAAGGTATTATTCATGCTGCTGATGGTGATGAACCATGCTTCTTTATGGGCAGCCATTGCAGCCGACATGGGGGCTTCGCTGTTGGTCATTTTTAACGGCCTGCGTCTGCTGCAGGCACAATCGATTGCAAAATTGAAAGACGCCTGAACGTTTTGGGGGCTGCTTACCGCGTGTACTCGCTACGACTTTCAAAGACCTCTCCCGGAATTTCCACTCCCGTTATCGCCTTGAAAATCTGATTGAGCTGTTTGCGGTAAATTTCATTCACACAGACCACTTCACACCCCCGGCCTTCTGCTTCCCGCATGAATTCGGTTTCTTCGGGTAGCTGGCTGATATCCATCACAGTCATATTCTCGCGGAGATACGATGCATTGAAATCGGTCTTGCCATGCCCCAGCTTTAAATCGGGATCTGTCTGAATCACAATGTCAGTCAGCGTGTCATACAGGTTGGCAAACGGGACGTAGCGAACATCGAACGTCCGGGCGATTCCCTGAGCCGCCCGGTCATCACCTGAAGTCACGCTCACGACGGCCCCTTGCTGCGCCAGACTGTAAACGATGGCTTTGGTCAAACCACTTTTGCCCAGAACGAGAATGTTTTTGCGTTGAAAGAGACTCTCTCTTCCCGGCGCTTTCGCTTCAAGAGTTGCTTCCAGACTTTTCACGGCGCTGCGTCTTACCGTGTCGTAGGCGTGCCAACCATCGGGTTGATTCAGCTGCAGGTCCCCATAACCGGTCTGTTGTGACGACTCTTCCAGGTGCTCGGCCAACGGTAAAATAAATTCCCCCATGCGGGGGCTCACCACCAGCGAACGGATTTTCAAAATCCCCAGCATTTTATGCACTTGCTTGAAGTCATTGATCACTAACGGCAAACATCTGAAATCCAAGCCTAACTTCTCAGAGGCGTTATTGAAAACTTCGATCGTACGTCGCTCTGCCACTCCCAGCCCGGCAACACCAATAAAACGTGTTTGAGCAGATATTTTCTGATGGTGATAAACATCGTCCAATTCCGCCAGCGTTGGTTGCCCCTCATAAGCTTCCATCCCTTTTTCCAGAGCAGCATAAATCCAGGGAGATCCATACTTCACACCCAGCAGAGAAAAGGTAATACCTGCCGCCCCCAGTCCCAGGCCGACCACCGGGATCTCCCGTTTCTGACTGATGGCAGCCAGCAAAGGCCAGGCGGTTTGCAAAGTGGGAGTCGGCCAGGTGAATTTGATGACATCCGCTTTGGCTTCTTCCATCTCATCGAAAATATCATCCAGTTGAGACAGTGGCTTCTTCAAACTCGTATAACTGATGACGCGTTTGGTTTTTCCAAATCGTGGAACCTGCCTGGCGGTTTCCAGATCGAGTTCGATGTAAGCCGGCTCTGCGATGATTGCCTGCTTCAATAGTTTGATACGTTCTGATTCTGTTCCTTTAAACTGCCCCCCCTCTTCCGGACGACGGCAGGAAATCAGAATCGGTATCTCGAATCCGGCAATCAAATCTCCGATATCCGGGGTTTTGATCAAACGATCCAGACAGAGTTCCACCAGATCCGATTGGGCAGCCGCATTCAAAATATCCACTTTGGCAAAATTGCGGGATTCGGGAGCCACGGAAATACAAATCATGATGCACACAATCAATCAGAAATAAGTGAAGAGATGATCATCAGAACCACCCTGCGTTTGATTCAGGATGCGGCTCAGAGCCTATTAATTATGCCAGATCCCTGTTGTATTAAAAGCGTGAACGACCCCCTTCGGCAAATTTATTCCCACCATGATCGTTTTATCCGCTCATTAATCAACGACACCTCCTCAGGCAAAGCTGAAGAGGTGTTTTTATGATGCGCATCAGAGACAAGATCATTATTGTGATCTCAATTCAGAATTCCAGTTTACTTTTTTCTGATTGAAGTTGCAGGGGCCAAAGGAGGTTGCACTTTGGCAGAGCGAACCGGTGGTTGAGCGGTTTTTACGCAATTACCTGAATTACAGGCACCGCAATTGCATTCGACAGTCCATTTATAACCACACTTTTCACACGTGTAGTTATGCTTTTTCAGAACGCGGACCGTTTTAATTTTTCCGCATTTCAACTGGCAGCATTTTTGCCAGGGGAAACGCACGGGAGGAATACAGACTTCCTTACACTCGATATTGTAGCAATGCTTTTTGACTTTTAGTGTTTCCACGTGTAAGCGGCAGGACTTACAGCCTTGTGAACAATAATTGCTGTTTCCACAGGCACCGTTCGCTTGATCGCAACGGGGAGTGCCGGGATTAGCAAAGTTCTGATTCCCCCCCATCAGTGTGGCTGTGATCGCCAGTAAGATCATTCCAATATATTTCATATGAATTATTTCCTGAAAATTTATGCTTGCTGGTCCATACTGTGAAACGCAGTTCGACCTGCTGTTAGAAGTCGACCATGAACCGTGTACCAAAGATGTCTGACTTACCACCGGTGTAGCCGTCGATGGGACCACGGTCATCAATTTCAGCATGGATATAGTTAAACTGCATACGTGCATGCGAATTCCACCACCAGACCAAACCCAGCGTCCAGTTGCGTTCGTCACCGCCACGGATATCAGCGTCGGTTAAGTTGAGGTATGAATAACGTGCTGCAACCTGCCAGGCTCCCCAGCCGCTAGCGGTATCACCGTCGCAGGTATTCACCAGGAAGAAGTTTTCGAGTGGTTTGACACGCGCAATCGTTCCGGATTTCCGATCGATGGGTTGATATTCGCCTGTCAGGAAGTAACCCGCCTGCACATATGCCCCTTCAAACGACAGGTCGGAACCGGTACTGCCGCGTCCGACTTTCGTGACCTGATATTCACTGACAACGGAAAAGGAGCCCACGTTTAACATGGCTTCAAATCCAAGCGTATTAAACCAGGTTGCACCAGCGATTCGACCCGTATCCAACCAACGGGTACTCCCCGTACGTGCTTCCGGACGTGTTCGAAAACGGGCTTCATTGTTGTCGCTGGCATTCCCAGAGGGATTCCCATCAGGATTCGCCCACATGTCGGCAATCCCCAGGTGTAGATATCCGCGACCATCGGAGGTTTCATCGTACCAGGGAGTTCCTGCCAGACGACCGTTGACACTCATTTGCCCTGCATCACCAACGTAGTTCCCATCTCCGGCAATATTTTCCAGGTTAAAGATACCGTAGCGCCAGTTCCAGGTTTCATCTTCTGAAACACCATAGGCACAAATCCCCAGACGTCGCGCATCCTCGTTGAACGCTTCAATCACCAGCGGACGTTCCAAGAATGTGTTGTAGCGACTACTGTTAAGATGATCCATCCCCAGAGGCCGTTTCTGATTACCGACCAGGAGTGTTTGAAAGACGGGCAGATCTTTCCAACCCATATAAACATCTTTGAAAGCAGGATTTCCGGGATTGCCGAAATCATATTCAAATTTGTAAAGCATATTGTCTTTAATATCACCAGAGACACCGATACGCAGGCGGCGAAATTCAAACCGGTTTTCTGGATCGGTAGGGTCAGCCGGATCATTGAAAGCAGCAATCCCGGGAGTACTGTCAGAAAAATTCCAGCTGTCCAAGTGAATTCGACCGAAGACTTTCAATGTGGTTGCTTTGGAAGCATCTTTGGCTTTCTTTGCCTGTTCGGAATCACTGAAATTTTTCCAGTCTTCTTCCAGGCTGGACAGCCGGCTTTCTAAAGCCGGGTCGCCTGCATCATCCCGAAAATTGTTGATCAGTATTTCTTCAGAGTCATCCAGACCACCACCCACATTTCTCAAATGAGGAGGCAGGGCAGGTGCCGGAGGAGGAGTTTGTATTTTCTCCGGCTTTTTTTGGTGTTCCAGCTCCTGAATGCGTTTCTCGGCGGTTTCTAATCGCTCAAGTAATCTTTCCAGTTGATCAGAACTGAGCTTGGTGTCTTCCGCAAAGACACTCAGAGAAGGAAAAATTGTCCCCAGCAGGAGTAAACATCCTGCCCATTTAATGATTTTGCGCATCTTCATCCCTGATATTTTATCACCCGGAATCCATTTCGGGCGAAGTGGAGCTGATTTCCACTATAGATGCAGCCGCGCATCGATAGTTCGATCCTATCAGGGTCTATCGGCGATTCATTTTTTAACCAAATATTAAGAAATGATGAAGTTCCCTCACATTCAATCTCCCATTACTCTCATGCCGAAAAAAGCACCCAACCGGAACAGCTTAACGCATTAAAAGACGTTCTCATCTGAACTTATCAGTAAAAGCTGAGTGGTTCTCCTGTCAAAACAGGCAGGGAGACTTCACCCGGAAAACCTAAACACCCCTTGAGATCCCAGTCGGGAGCAAAAGTTCACAAAGTTCCCAGATAAGATAAGAGACGACACTTGCCTTGATCCTTCATAAAAGCTAAATTCAATCGCAACTTATTTGCTATTACAATACATGAGTGCCGATGGGAAATAGATCCCAGGCAATCTCAAGCAGTAAAAAATTGGATCTCAGGTAGCTTTTTAACCCCATGAAACCGCTTTCTCCCTTTAAGAATGATGCTAAATTCACGCTCATCCTGCTGATGATCCCCCTGGTTGTCTTTCTAGTTGCGCCCGGATTTTTCGTCGCGCGTCCGACACTGGCAGCCGAGCAAAACCAGCAGGACTCCGTATCTGAAAACGCTTCCGACTCCCCCTCCCCTGCTGTGGCAAGTGGCGAAACGGACAAAAAAAGCAGCAAAACGTGGGTCTATACTCTGCTGGGCGTTTATTGCAGTCTGATCGTATTCGCTTCACTGCTGGGAGGCTGGTTACCGTCGCTGGTGCGTTTAACACATACCCGCATGGAAACATTGATCAGTTTTGTTGGCGGGCTGATGCTGGGCATTGGCGTATTTCATCTATTACCTCATGCCGTCGCTGAAATGGGGTCCATGGATCGGGCTGTCTGGTGGATGATGGCGGGGATTCTGACATTGTTCTTCCTGCTTCGCACATTTCACTTTCACCAGCATGGCACCGTGGAACTTGATGCAGATAAAACACACGACCACGATCACGATCATGACTGTGATCATCACCACGCTCATGCGCCCGTGCATTCACACACTCAAACACACAAATTGAGCTGGGTCGGCATCGCGCTGGGACTGGCTTTGCACACGCTGATCGATGGACTGGCTTTGGGAGCCAGTATCATTGCCGAACAACATCACGAGGTTTTTCTGTCGCTGTTCGGGATGGGAACCTTTCTGGCGATTGCATTACACAAACCTCTGGACGCGGTTTCCATCACCTCGCTGATGGCGGCTGGAGGCTGGTCTGCAGGCTGGCGCAATGCCGTGAATCTTGGTTTTGCCTTGATGTGTCCACTGGGAGCCCTCTTGTTTTTCCTGGGCGTTCAACAGTTTTCCGAGAATCAGCACGTGATCATCGGTTGTGCCCTCGCGTTTTCAGCAGGCGTTTTTCTCTGTATCTCGCTGGGAGACTTACTGCCGGAAATGGAATTTCATTCTCATAACCGGTTTCGGCTCTCGTTTGTGCTTCTGCTGGGAATCGCGCTGGCTTACGGGATTGGTTTTCTTGAACCCAGCCACGTACATGATCACGGCAGCCATACCCATGGTTCAGTGAATCCGGAAGCCGAGCACAGTCATTAAACGCATGTGATCTCGGCTCAGCCTTCTTCGCAGTCGTGGCAGATTCCCTTCAGGAGAATTTCGGTCACCTTGCCGACTTGGGACCACTGCTTATTTTTGGGTGGCTTGAATTCAACATCGTGCAGGCAGGAAACACTGCCACACTCGGTGCAGACAAAATGCGGGTGTTCTGCATCCTCCGGCTCATTCGGATTGCGTAATTCAAACCGCCACGCGTGGTCTCCCAGTTCTGTCCGCTTAACGAGGCCGGCCTCAGCGAGATCGATCAGATTGCGATACACGGTCGCCTTGTCGAATCCCATCGGAGTCAGATCCTCAGCAATTTCGGCATGCGTGAGAGGTGAAGTGGCCTGACGCAAAAATTGAATCACGGTGATTCGAGCTGCGGTACTCCGCAAACCACTATTGCGCACCATTGTACGAATTTCATCAATCTCTTCTGCCTGGGACAGATGCTTCATTGCGTTATATCCGGGCGCCCCACAGCGCCATTCTTAAGTAAAACAAATATTTTCATCAGGTTCATGTTAACGATTATATACACAGATTACGAGATTCAGGAAAATAATTGTCGATTCAGTCCAGATCCTGCTTCATTTTGCCAATCGTCCCAAAAACGAACACGATTTCTAATACAGGTTTGAAATTGCTCACCGCATTATGATAGCCTGAAAGGTCGCCAGCGACAGAGCCAAAATTTAGATTGACGAAAACCCACCAGAATAAAGGCTATAAATCAGATGAAACGCCTGCTGCTTACCACCGCTCTTGTTTTCAGCATCTGCCTGATCTGCAGTCAAACGAGTCAGGCGCAACGCCCCAAGCCGAATTATGACGAAGCAAAGGTCCCGCAATTTAGATTGCCCGACCCCCTGCTGACGTCTGACGGAAAAAAAGTGGATTCCCCTGAACTCTGGTGGAAAGTCCGGCGACCTGAAATTTTGCGTCTGTTTGAAAGTGAAGTCTACGGGAAAAGCCCGGCACCGCCGCAAAACATTCTGTTTGAAGTCACTTCACAGAAAAATAATGCGTTGAACGGTAAAGCGATTCGCAAAGAAGTCTCCGTTTATTTTTCCGGCAAAAAAGAAGGGCCACGGATGGATCTGTTGATCTATCTGCCCGCCAAAGCAACCAAGCCCGTGCCGGTTTTCATGGGACTGAATTTTTATGGTAACCACACCATTGCCGACGATCCGGAAATCACGCTCTCCACGAAATGGATGCGTACCAACAAAGCCAAAGGAATCGTCGATCACCGTGCAACTGAAAAATCACGAGGCACATCGGCTTCGCGTTGGCCTGTTGAGCAAATCCTTGATCGCGGATACGGACTAGTCGCTATTTACTGCGGCGATATTGATCCTGATTATGATGATGGTTTTAAAAATGGCGTTCACCCATTGTTTAATAAACCGGGACAAAGCAAGCCGGCAGCCGACGAATGGGGTACGATTGCCGCCTGGGCCTGGGGCTTGAGTCGCGCGATGGATTATCTGGAAACCGATGATCAAATTGATCACAAACAGGTCGCTGTCATAGGACACTCACGACTCGGTAAAACATCGCTTTGGGCCGGCGCTCAGGATCAACGGTTTGCATTGGTCATTTCCAATGACTCCGGTTGCGGAGGCGCCGCCCTTAGTCGTCGTCGTTATGGCGAAACCCTGAATGTCATCATCAATGCATTTCCACACTGGTTCTGTGATAACTTCAACAAGTACATCGACAAGGAAGACAGTCTGCCCGTCGATCAACACATGCTGGTTGCATTGGTCGCGCCCCGCCCCGTGTATGTTGCCAGTGCGGTTGAAGACCAGTGGGCAGATCCGCGGGGAGAATTTCTGTCTGTACTGTATGCAGAGCCGGTTTACAAATTACTGGGTACTTCAGGCTTCGGCGCGAAACAGATGCCTAAAGTCAATCAGCCCATCAAGCAGCGCATGGGTTATCATATGCGTACCGGCAAACATGACGTGACTGATTTTGACTGGCAGCAATACCTCGATTTTGCAGACCAGCATTTTCAAGGCAGCTAACCTGCCTCCACAGAGCCTGTCAGAGCCCCTTTCATCACGAAGTTGATTCAACTTCCTTCTATTTCGTGATTTACAGGATTCGTACCACTTAACAAAGTGGCTGAAATATCAGGTTTTCGCAGCTGCGGACCGAGTTTTCAGCAACGCAGCTTGCCTCTGCTCGAAGACAGACGATAATATGAGTGAACGTCACTTTACTATTTTAGATCGAACTCACGATTCCAATATTATGATGAATAACCTGATCCGGCTCCCTTTTTCATACGATTTACGTATCAGCAAAATTTGCTTGAGCTTCCTGTTTCTGACTCTGCTGCCCGCTGAGTTTACGCTGGCGGATAAAGCCACTGATGAGTTTCAGTTGGCCATTGGCCTGTATAAACAAAACCGCTGGGCACTGGCGACGGAAACATTTCAGAAATACCTGAAGAGTTACCCGCAGCACGCAGATGTACCGCTGGCAAAATTTTATCTCGGTTTGACTCTCGTCAATCAGCAGAAATATAAGGACGCCAGGGAAGTTCTGCGGGAGTTTGCAAAACAGTATCCCAAAAGCAAGAACCAGCCGGATGCCCTGTACCGGATTGGTGAATGCAGCTACCTGCTTGACGATCTGCCAGCGGCAGAAAAAGAATTTACCGAATTTCTTAAACTCTATCCCAAACATTCACTGGAAGAATGGGCGTACCCTTATTTTGGCGATGTCATGCTCCGACGTGGCAAACCCGACGTGGCTGCGAAAAGTTTTCAGCGTTCGCTGGAACGCCACCCGGAAGGGGCCATGCACGAAGACGCCCAGTTCGGCCTCGCCTCGGCTTACCTGCGGAATAAACAGATTCAAGACGCAGAAAAATTGTTCCGCGAAATTGCCGGTAAAAAAAATCATTCGCGAGGCAGCGACGCCCAGATGTCTTTGGCCACTTCTCTGTTTGATCGCGGACAATTTCAGGAAGCAGCAAATGCGTTCCTGAAACTGCCTGAAAAGTTTCCGGAAAGTCCTCTGGGAATCACCGCACGGCTCAATGCCGGATACGCGTTTTATGATCTGAACGAATTCGCCAAAGCAGTCGAACAATTTGAGATCGTTGCTAAAGACCCCCAGCAGGCAGCCAACGCCCTGTATTGGAAAGGGGTCAGCCTCAAGGGCGCCCATCAACTACCCGAGGCGACTGCTGCTTTCGAGCAGGCGCTGAAATCAAATCCCAATCCGAAACAAAAAACGTTGATGAATTATCAACTGGCAGATGCGCTGTTACGTTCCGGTAAACCTGCCGCAGCCAAAACATTATTCCTCGATCTGGTACAACAATCGCCGGACAGCGATCTTGCCGATGACAGTCTGCATTTTGCGATCGAGTCTGCTTTACTGACGAATCAACTGGCAGAAGCGGAAACACTGGCGACCCGGTTTGAAAAAGAGTATCCCCAAAGTGGCCTGCGACTGCATCAGGAGCTCCTGAAAGGCCGCATTCGCGACGAAAAGGGCAAAGATGAGGATTTGAAAGCAGCGTTGATTCATTTCCAAACGGTTCTCGATCAAACCGAATTGGAAACAACGAAACTACTGGCACGTCTGTATCTGGCACGCACCTATCAAAAACTGAAACAGTATGAAAAATCGATCGACGTTCTGAAACCGTACTTGAACGACCCCAAAACAGACAAAAAATTAAGCGAATATGCCGATGCTCTGATCCTGCAAAGCAGCAGTTTCAACGCACTCAAAAAATATGCCGACGCAGAGACTCTCTCAAAAGAATATCTGAAACAATTTCCGAATGAAGTCCGGTTTAATCAGATACTCGCAAATTTGATTCTGATGACTGCCAAAAATGACAAGCCACAGGACGTCGATCAATATCTCGATCAGTTAAAGACGCGCAAACCAGACGCCGATCTGTTAATTCAGACGTACCGTCAACTGGCAGAACGGAACTACGAGAAAAAACAGTGGGCGCGCGCCAAAACATTCTTCGCGGAAATTGTCAACAGCGGCGCGGACTCTCCGGAATACCCGGCTGGTCTTTCAGGATTGGCCTGGAGCGAATTTCAGCTGCAAGAGTCTCAACCAGCGGCAGCACATTTTGAACAGTTCGTCAAGGAATTTCCAGAAAGCCCCTTAGCCGCGGAAGCCACTTACATGCAGGGACGCAGCCTGGAAAATAACCAGCAACTGGAGGCAGCAGTCGCCGTTTACCAGAAAGCGTTAAAGCAGTTTGCCCCGTCGCGGTATGCCATGCTCTCCGGTCTGCAGGCAGCACGGACTTTATTCCAGTTGAAAAAAATAGACGCCGTCAATCAAGCCTACGAAGCGCTGCTTCAGAAATTCCCCAAAGCGGATAACCTGGACAAAATCCTTGATGAGTGGGCATTGATTAATTACGAAGCGGAGCAGTTTGAAAAGTCAGACGACATCTTTCGGCGGCTGGTGAAAGAGGCTCCGGACAGCGACCTGGCTGACAACGCCCGTTTGAGCCTGGCGGAAAGCGATTTAATCGCCGGCAAACTGGCAGAAGCCGCCAAAGCGTTTGATGAACTGCAGGCCGCTCCCAAGTCAGATGAAAAAGTACAACAGGTCTCACTTTATCGGCTGATTGAAATCAATCTGGAACTAAAAAAATGGGATCTGGTCGAAAAATATTCCAAAGCATTACTCAAACGATTTCCAAAAAATGAATATGCTGCGTTTGCTCAATTTCACGAGGCAGAAGCCGCTTTGCACCAAAACCAAGTCAAAGCAGCACAGGCAGAATTATTGAAGCTTGTCGAAAACGAAAAAACCGCGGAACTGAGTCAGGCTCCCTGGTATCCACGTGCCTGGGTACTGCTGGCAGAAACTTACTTCAGACAGAAAAAATACGACGATGTCAAAAAAATCGTGGACCGGTTTCGCAGTTGGGACCCTGACAACCCTTTCCTCTATCAGGCAGAAGAGGTGCTGGGCCGCAGCTTGAAAAATCAGGCGAAGTTTGAAGAAGCCCGAAAAGTGTTTCAACAGATTACCGAATCCGAAAATAGCAGACGCACCGAAACCGCAGCCAAGTGCCAGTTTCTGCTGGCAGAAACTCTGATGATTCAGGAAAAGTTCAAAGAAGCACTCCTGGCATATTTACAGGTCGACATTCAATATAAGTTTCCCGATTGGCAAGCCCCCGCACTCTTTCAGGCCGGGATGTGCCACGAAGCGCTGAACGAATGGGCTCAGGCTTTAAAAACTTACCAGGACTTTCTGAAGCGTTTTCCTGAACATGAACTGGTTTCTCGTACAAAAGAACGGGTGAAAGCCGTTCAGGCCCGACTACGGAAAAGTCAATAATCCGTGGTCTGACTGTCATCGCCTCCTCACAAATGTCTGCCTGGGAAATCAGATTCCAGACTCGACGGGAAAGCAAATCTGGCGTAAACTAGAGCGAATCCTGTCAAGGTGTCATGATTTATGCCTGAGGATTCTCAACTCAATCGATGCTGGAGTCAACCAAAATCGAGCCCGGTACGTTGTTCTGTGCTCGTCCCTGTCCATTTTAGAGTGACATTCATAACGCATGATCAATTTTATCAGCAGTCAAAAGCTACAGTTCGGCGATCGTCCCGATCAAGGGGAACGGTCAGGCCCTGACCACAGAGCCCAGCGGCTCCTGTTGAAACTCGTTTTGATTCCCGGCTTGCTCTTTCTACTGTTTCCGATTTCTGCCGAAGCGCAGGAGCGGCTGCCCAAGGTCGTTGAATCGGTCGGTGATGAGCTGGTCGAAGTGATTGATCCCAATGGCCCACAACCGGGAGACGTCTCACCAGCGAAACGCAGTTCAGGGATTCCTTCCACACCGGAAGAAATTATCCGTGAAATGGGCTACTTCATGCTGCCGTTTGTGATCGCATCCATCATCTCAATGTGGTTCATCATTGAACGACTGGTCATCCTGAGATCCGGACGCGTGATACCGAGACACTTCGTCAGTCGTTTCTTGAAACTACTAAAAGACGGTAAACTCAACGCGCGCTCGGCTCTGAAGCTCTGCGAAGAAAATCCCAGTCCGATTGCCTCGGTGTTTGCGCACGGCGTTCGAAAATGGGGAAAACCCAGCGTTGAAGTCGAACAGGCTATAATCGATGGTGGTGAGCGACAGCTTTCACAACTGCGCAGACATCTGCGCGTGATCAACGGCGTCGCGACCGTGGCCCCTTTGATGGGACTGCTGGGAACCGTCATCGGGATGATTCAGGCATTCAATGAAATTGCCAACAGCAGTGCGATGGGTAAAGCCGAAGAACTGGCAGTCGGCATCGCGATGGCGTTATTAACGACCGCCTTCGGGCTGGGCATCGCGATTCCTTCGCTGATTATGTACATGTACCTCGCCGGTCGCGTTGATGGACTCGTCATGGAAATGGACCAGAACGCCCAGGATCTGGTGCATCTCATCTCGGCAGAAGGTCTGGCCGCGAATGTCAGTCGCAAAACGACCTCCTCGACCCCCAAAACCAAACCGAACAAAACGACGAGTACGTCTTAGCAAATCAGATTCGTTTGCAACCGACGGTGGCTTCGAGTTCTTAGCGCAATCTATGCTGAATCCCGATGTCCCACTGCAAATCTCTTGATCTCCACTCCTGATGAGTAAGAGTAAGATCACCCCAAAAAACGAGATCTCAGCATTCTAAGTTGTTCCGGGGCGAAACCCTATTTACAATAAGGACAGATCTCGCTCATGGGATTGGCTCTCCAGGTTGGCTGATTCGTGACTGATTCACCCTTTATCTTAGCGCAAAGAGGCCCATCATGGCTGAATCGAAAGAATTCCAGGCAGTCCCCCAGGAAGAAGATTTGACGCAAATCGAGCGTGATCTGAAATTCTATCCTTCAAAAACAGTGAACCCGAAGCATTTAACCGTCGCACAGGTCGAGCAATTCAATCAGGACGGATATCTGCGGAATATTCGCATCTTTGATGCGCAAGAAGTCATTGAGAATCGGGAGTACTTCGACCGTCTGTTGGAAACCGTCATTGCAGCCGGCGGCGACAGCTATTCCATCAGCACCGCGCATATGAAATACGGGAAGGTCTATGACCTGCTGACGCATCCCAAAATCATTTCGCATGTGAAAGATTTGCTGGGAGAAAATGTCATTGCCTGGGGATCGCATTTCTTTTGCAAGATGCCCCAAGATGGAAAATCGGTGGCCTGGCATCAGGACGCCAGCTATTGGCCATTGTCGCCTTCGAAAGCCGTCACGGTCTGGTTGGCCATTGATGATGCCGACCCCGAAAATGCCAACATGCGGTTTATCGCCGGCAGCCATCACTATGGACACATGACGTATCGCCCGAGTGGCTCACATGAAGACAATGTACTCAACCAGACAATTGAAAACCCGGAGCAGTATGGTTCGCCCGTTGATGACTCCCTGAAAGCAGGCGAGATTTCGATCCATTCCGACCTGCTACTGCACGGCTCAGAAGCCAATCAGTCAGACCGCAGACGCTGTGGTTTGACACTCCGCTACTGTGCCGCCGACGTGAGAGCCGGCATGGACTGGAATGCCAAAGGAGTGATTGTTTCAGGCGCAGACCCGTCCGGACATTGGCTCAACCCTGCCCGCCCTGAAAATGATTAGACATTGAACCCGCAACCTGGAATCCACCACTGATGCAAAAATATTATGCAGAAATCTTTGGCACATTCATCCTGCTGTTTTCCGGAGCGGGCGCCATTGTAACGAACCAGGTCTCGCAGGGGACCGTCACTCACGTTGGGATTGCACTCGTGTTTGGCATGGTTGTCACATCGGTCATTTATGCGATTGGTGAAATCTCCGGCGCCCATATCAACCCGGCGGTGACCATTGCCTTCTGGGTGTCGCGGCGTTTTCCCGGGAAAGAGGTCATGCCTTACATTATCTGCCAGGTCATCGGCGCCCTGGCAGCATGCCTGCTGTTAAAAATCATCTTTCCCGGTTTGGATAACTACGGAATGACGCTTCCCGCCGGCAGTGATATGCAGTCTCTGATTCTGGAAGGGGTTTTGACCTGGATGCTGATGTTTGTCGTGCTGTGTGTGAGCACGGGAGCGAAAGAAACGGGTATCCTGGCAGGAGTCGCCATCGGTTCGGTGATCGCGATGGAAGCTATTTTCGCCGGGCCAATCTGTGGTGCTTCCATGAACCCGGCCCGCTCGTTCGCGCCCGCACTGGTCAGTGGAAACCTGCAATCTCTCTGGCTCTATCTCGTCGGCCCGACTGCCGGCGCGATCCTCGCAGTGCCTTCACTCTGGCTGGTCCGCAATAACAAAAATGCTTCTGCTGCAAAGATACCTGACGACTTGCAAAGTTGAACAATATTTACATTTACGAAACTGAGAACCAGAGAGAGAGAGCCATCACAAATAAAACGGAAACCCATCGTTAATTGCAGCGACAGAGAGGAACCAATCATGATCAACTGGCAGCACATCTTTGTTTTGGGAGTGACTTTTTCAGGGTTCGCAGGATCAATGATCTACGCGGCGACTCCTGCACCGTCCGGCGATGCGTCTCTCGTTTCTCCGCAATCGAAAGTGGAAGAACTCTGGGTCGATAAAGGATTCACGGAAGGCGCCTGCGTTGACGTCGATGGCATTATCTATTTCAGCGATATCAATTTCGAAGGCGGCCTCGGAAAAATCATGGCCTTTGATCCGGCGACAGGCAAGACGACCGTCTTCAGTTCCGACAGCGGACAAAGTAACGGATTGATGATCAACCATAAAGGAAAACTGCTCGCCGCCTGCGGTGCGAATAACGGAAAACAATGTCTGGCCCAAATCTCGAAAAAGGGAAAAGTCAAATGCATTGTCGACCGGTATCAGGGAAAGAAATTCAACGCTCCCAATGATCTGGTCGTACACCCTGAGGGCTGGATCTATTTCACGGACCCGCGTTATGTTGGCACCGAACCCCTGGAACTCGATCACATGAGTGTCTTCCGTTATGATCCTAAAACAAAAACGGTTCACCGCGCCACGACGGATATCAGTAAGCCTAACGGGACAGTGGTTTCGCCGGACGGAAAAACGCTCTACATAGCCGAGACCGATAATGGCGCTACCGGCATGGAGAAAACGCCACCAGAAAATCCGAAGAAACGCATGACTCTGAATGCGTTTCCCATTCGTAAAGATGGTTCGTTAGGCAAGAAAAAAATCCTGGCCGACTTCGGCGGAAAAGAGACGGGCATTGATGGAATGACTGTTGATCAGAAAGGCAACATCTACGCCGCCTTCCGGGCAGAGAGCAGGTTTGGCATCGTCGTCTTTTCTCCCGAGGGAAAAGAACGGGCCTACATCCCTACTCCCACACTGCCTACCAACTGCACGTTCGGAGTCGGCAAAGAGGCGACAACGCTTTACATCACTGCAGGCAGTGGCTTATATCGGATTCTCTGTAAGATTCCAGGCTTCCATCCAGCATTACCTGTGAAGCAGTAGCAAATTCATGGTGCATCCTTCAAGCGAATGAGTCGCGCCAGCGGCACATCCTGCCTGGTGACTGCGGTGAGGACCTGCCACAAATCTGATTGTTGCGCTTGAAGCATTTTCGGTAGATAGGGATTTCTCTGGAAATACATCACGTATTCGGAAACGGGACTTTCCGATTCGAAGGGGACCAGGCGAATCCCCTTCTGTTTCAGTTCGGGCGTTTCCTGCAGTGTTTGCAGATAGGCGGGATGCAAAATCGGTGCGACCTGAATGATACTGTTTTCAGGAACTTCGTTGACCACGTCCTGCAACATGGCGGCGGTAATCGAGTCGCCCCAGTAGGTCACTTCCATTCCCAGTGCGTTTGCCCCCTTCAACCCGCCAGTCAGTAAATTATAATGACTGAGCCAGCAGGGCGCGTAGGCAATCGTTGCATAGAACTGCGTCAGCAACAGCAGCATGAAAGTTATCGTCGCAATTCTAACCCTCGTCGGAAAACGTTGGTGTAACCAAGCGAGAAGGATGACAGCGCCCTGACCGATCAGTATCGCTGCCAGAGGAAAGACCATTAAGAACAGCCGCACGCCATCGTAGACCGTGATTCCCGGCAGTGAAAATAACACCAGAGGCCATAACAGGGAGAGCAGTAACAGCATCTCTCCGTTTGGTCGCTGTTGCTGATTGTCTTTTAAAGCGCGCCCGGTTTTCCAGGAACCGATGAAACCTAAAATCAAAAGCCCCACAGGAATCGTCGTCAGAACCATGACCCAGGGATAATGCCAGGGGAGATCCCGGTCGGCGTATTTGCTTCCAAAGTATTCTACATAGAGGGCCGCCCGCCCGGTTGTTCTGCCAAGATATTCGCCGATTCGACCAACGGGATCAAACCAGAGCCACGGCCAGCCCACAAAAAACAACAGCACTCCCACACCGCCCCAGCAGAGCAACGGGACAATCGCTTTTTGACGCCATTTCCAAAGCGCCCAGATAATGACGGGAATCGGAATCAGTACTGCCTGAATTTTGGTCAGTAATGCCAGCCCCAGCAACAGGCCTGTCAGACAGGCACGTTTCGCTCCGGGAGGTTGCTCCGTGTTCCAGAAATGCACAACTGATAAAACGGCCAACACATAAAACAGCGCTGTGACTGATTCCAGCGAGGCTAAATGGGCATGACCGAATAAGCGGGACATACAGATCAGTGAAGCAGCAGCGATCAAGCCACCTTGATGCCCGCATTGTTTCAGCGATGAGGTATACCACCCAACAACAAAAACCAGGCAGGCAAAACAGAAAGCGGAAGCATAGCGACCATAGGTCACGACAAACGGGCGACTTTCGGTGCCAGCAAACCAGGAGATCAATTCGTGCGAGAGGCCAATCAACAACCGTCCCAAAGGGGGGTGATCGGGCAGGTAATTCGGATGCTCAAAGATTTCCCGCACGCTTTCGGGCGAGATAATTCCCAAGCCATAGACCTGAATCGCCCGCACGAGAAACACGCCTTGGCTGACATTGAATGGTTCATCCACAGTCATTCCAGGGCCATTCGCTGCGCAGGAAAGATCTTGTGCACAATCGAGCTGAGCGGCAACGAGCCCAAACGCGATCAGCGACAGCAGCAAATACCAGAGGGATGCCGAGAACCCTTTCCGATTCTCGGATTCGTAATGATTGTTTAATAGATTCATATCGGTTTGCAATCAGACATTGTGCGCGCAAAAAAAACCCGGCCAAGAGTCTTACCCCTTGGCCGGGTTTAGTCGTTCACGCAAACCAGCAAATCCCTTTGCGATTGTTCTGGTTGACCAGCGGGCCGTTCTCTCGACACCGTCCATAATATCGAGAACTACACGTCCCTGGCAATCTCACCACGAGGCATTCCTGCCTGTCATTAGGCGATTTGCTTTTTTCGTCCAACCAAGGTCCGAATCCGTTCGGCCAGCAGTGCAGCGTCAAATGGTTTCCGGAAGGTTTCGTTGAATAATGTTCTATCAAACCCGCTGGCGTTATCCTCGTCGCTCAGAAGGGCAATCAGAACAGAATCGGTATAGTCTTTGTTGCGTCGCAGGTTTTGAGCAATCATCAGAGCTTCATTGCGACCCATTGCAAAATCCACAATCACACAGTCGGGATGTAAAGATTCTGCCTGGATGCCAGCTTCAAAACCGCTTACGGCGTATTCAATTTTGAAGTCTTCTGTCGCCATCAGGTCGTCAAGGCTTGCTCGAACTTGAGTATCAGCCCCGACGAGCAATAGTTTGCCCATGGCTTCATCTTCCAGTTCGCCTAATGGCATGCCGTGTTCTTTAAGAAATCGAATAAGGTGCTCACGAGGAATTCGACGGTCCTGAGATCCCGGAATACGGTATCCTCTCAGGCGTCCAGAGTCGAACCACTTACTAACCGTGCGGGGTGCAACCTTACAGATCTTTGCTACTTGGCCAGTAGTGAAGATCGTTTTCATTGCGGGCTCTCCAATCACATGCTTGGCAAATCTTTTAGAAGAATGGTTACCTTCTTCTGCTTTTAACCCCTACTACATTTGCGGCTATCCTGGCCAGTCAGTTTCAAGTTGTAACCTGTGTAGTCTTGGGTCGGGGTTTGTTTAAGGAGACAGCATCTCCAAAAACTGTTTCAAAATGCCAATCTTTAATTTTAAGGAAATTTGGGATCTGGTACGTAATACTTTTTGGGGTCGGACTGAATGACAATCGCAATACCATTCAGATCAGTTCGTCAGACTAGATCCGTCTTGTCCTCGCCCCCCTTACAAACGATTGTTATGGAATGAATCAATCAAACTAATGTTGACTGGTTCGACGTGGTTTTTACGTCTTTCCGGTTTCAACCGTCTGCCCTAATTGCATCGACGAAATTACGGTGAGGACTTTAAGTTCTTTGACAAGGGAGAGTGCCGTAAGGAAAGAGATACTCGGATTAGCTGGCAGGGAAGAATCAACTGTGCGGAATATGATGCCGTAATTCCCTAGAATTCAGGCACTTACACTCACTACCGATGAATACTTAAGATATGAACCAAATTTATCGGGTGACTTGAATTTTTCACACGCGATTCGCTCTGTTTTCCTCTGTGCAAGACAGAAAGGGGCGGATAATCGTTATGACAACAGCGACCTGCTGCGGGTTCAATGCATTTCAACTCTCAAACATATTACGTCAGTTATACCGGTTTGCGTTGGTTCTAATTTTCAAAAGCCAAGCCAGACAATCTCGAACATGAATGTATTGAAATCTCGTTTTTTGCTTGCCCTGCCATTGATGTCTGGTCTAAGATCCGACCACAATGATCAAGCATACCCTGTAATCTCTGCTGTTAACTTCAACGAGAGACGATTTGAGGATCAGAACGGCCAACACGTTCCCTTTCAATCAGGCCAACTGCTTTTTGCTGTAAGTTCTTTCCCAGACCCTCTGTTTCCAATGATTTGATTCTTGAACATCTCGATCCGGAAATGATGCAATTGTATGTCTCAGTCTCTCCAAGAATATGCTGAATGGCTATCCCATCGTGATGACCTCACCTGGCCCGTCGCTCCAGAATTGGTCATACCGAAAGCAACACCCTATTTAAAACCCCTGCAGGGCATTGCCGCCGTCACCTTCAGCGTCTATGGAACATTATTGCACATTGCCGATGGCTGTCTGCTGTTTGATCATCAACAGCAATTGCGAATGCAGATTGCACTCGACAAAACCATTCAGGAATTCAACATGTGGAACAGCATTTCTCGTAAACCGGGCGCCCCCTGGGAATACATGCTATCGCAATATCGAAACCTCCTCGAAAACCAGAAAATCTCCCGAAAAGTCTCAAAAGGAGAACAGCCGGAAATCAACTCGGCAGAGATCTGGAAACAGCTGATCGTGCGGCTGCAGAAAAATGAGTATACCTTCGACGAATCTTTTTACGGTAGCCTGGAAGATTTCAGTGTGAAAGTCGCTTATTTCTTTCATTCCTCGCTCCAGGGCCTACAGGTCATGCCAGAAGTACTGGCCACACTCGGCCAATTAAGCGAACAAGGTAAAAAAGTCGCCCTGTTTGCGGATGCACAGCCTTTCACTTTAGTTCAAGTATTGCGGGGATTGGGCTCTCAGGGTACACTGCCCCCCCTTTCCGAACTCTTTACTCAGGAATGCTTCTGTTTCTCCTACCGTGAAGGAGTCCGCAAACCATCAGCGTCCTTTTATCAGACGCTGATCGACCGGTTCGAACAGTTGGCGATTTCGCCAGAGGAAATCCTGCATGTTGGCACCCGAATTCATGATGACCTGGCAATCGCCAAGCAATTTGGGATGAAAACGGCTTTATTTGCGGGTGATTCCCTCAGTGTGCAGGCCAGTAAAGAAGAAGTTCGGAATCCCGAGACAAAACCTGATAGACTGATCACCAATTTGAACCAATTAGCTCAAATCCTCGATTAACAAAGACTGCTAATTTTGGTAAGATCACCGGTTTTATCAACAGTGAGTGTTGCCTTCATTACCTCGTGAATCGTAGGCAGAAACAAAATTTGCCTTGTCAAAACCATTTCGTTCACGTGATGGCCGTGCCAGGGAACAAGGGCTTTTTAAACTGATGCCCCTTTTGGAGAAAAGAGACCATGCCTCCCAAGTTGCTTTATGGTGGAATAGACTTCGATTTTGAAAACCCTTTATTCGGAATCGAAGAGATCCGGGAAATCAACCCGCAGCGATTTGAGATGGAACAACTCACGGGTATCGTTCATATCGATAACGAAAAGCATGGCATTGTTGGTTTTAAAGATGTCACCGAAGATGAATTCTGGGTTCGTGGACACATGCCCGGTTTCCCTTTGATGCCGGGCGTCATTCTCTGTGAATGCTCGGCGCAACTGGCTGGTTTTTACGCCCGAAAATTCAAATTACTCGGCGGTGACTTTCTGGGCTTTGGCGGAATGAACGATGTACGTTTTCGCAGCCCCGTTTTTCCGAACCAACGCTTAGTGATCATGGCACAACTGGCCCGCATTCGTGCCGGCAGGCGAGCCGAGTTCAATTTTCAGGGCCTCGTCAACGACAGTATGGTTTTCAGTGGTCAGATGATCGGTGTCCCGATTGACAAAAACCAGCAAGCCCCAGATAAAGTCCCCGATAAAGCCTGAGACGCTTTCGGCAATCAACGGGGTGAGCGCGAATCGCGGCCCCGACCTCCCAGGTCTTGTTCTCAGGAGTCCGGGAGGTACAGCAGATCAGAATTTTCCGCCTGCCCTATCGGCAGGCTTTTCTGCGGGCAGGTTTTCATGCCGGACTGCCCCTGCTTGTTCAAAGGACGCTTGCTCAAAGTGCTTCGAAGCCGTAGCCGCCAGCATCACGCAGAATGCTGGTCAGCCGGTAGAGCTATTATACTAGCTGGTCTTGGGATACTTAGACTCAGCCGTACTATTACTATGCGTCTTCCGCAGGCGGTGCAATTCCAAAGTCCTCGATCGTCAACAACGCTTTGAAGGGAATATTCCGCTTCTCAAAATTCGCAGCGCCACCTTGTAAACGATCGACGACTCCTAACGCCTGCACCACTTCGCAACCAAATTCTTCAGCACGATCGACGGACAGTAATGCACTGCCGGCCGTGGTAATCACATCGTCTACAATCACGACTTTGTCACCCGGTTGGACAGGGCCTTCGACATATTTATTCGTGCCATGCCCTTTAGGTTCCTTGCGGACCATAAATCCATTCAAGGATTTTCCCTGTTCAGCGGCGATGGCGAGCACGCCGGCGACAATCGGATCAGCGCCGATGGACATGCCACCGATGGCATCAAATTCGACATCAGCCAGCATCTCTAACAGCCCGGCACTTACCAGACGCAGCCCATGCGAATGCAGTACGACCTGTTTTCCGTCGAGGTAGTAGCTGCTTTTCTTACCTGAAACCAGCGTGAAGTCGCCAAATTTTAAAGCGCGCTCTCGAAACAACTCGATCAGCTTTTCCCGATCAAACATGAATGCTCTCTTCTCTAACCTGAATGTATGACATTATGATCAAGAGCCAGAGCAAAGCACATTCGTCGCAAACGTACCTCGTTCAGCTCAGCCACACGTATTCTACAGGCTTGAATTCAACATTCAAACGGACCGTGGTAAAAGAATCGAAAGCCGGCGAGATTATGCAAGAAATCAGGGACGAATTACGACTTCCGAGCCAACGCCCAGCAAGTCGTAGACTTCAGCGACATCTTCATTGAGCATCCGCACACATCCTTTTGACTCAGCTTTGCTGATCGAAGCCGGATCAATCGTGCCATGAATTCCATAGCTGTCACCGAGATCGATCCAGCGCTCACCCAGCGGGTTAGTGGGATCATCGTTGGCAATCACTCCATCCGGGCCATAATAAGTGGGATCAACCAGCTTATCTTTAACATGAAATTTTCCGGTTGGCGTGGAGTGATCTTTGCCGGTTCCAATTAGATAGCGTTTGACGAAATAACCGTGGGCATGCACTGTCAGTGTAAAATCGCTCAAATCTACAAATGCAGAAAAGGGGCCTTTGATGACTTTCAGCTTTTGGCCGGGCCGAATTTTCTTGGGGTCAATCTGATTGAGCTTCGCCAGATACTCCCAGGTGATCTGATATTGAGTCGACACTTTTCGCAGTTGATCGCCGGGCTCAATTTCATGAGGCGTCATGAAATGTGGCTGAGGCGCAAAATAAATCATGCGTGCTGTTTCAGCGATACGCGATTTGATCACCGGGTACATTTGAGGTTGATTCCAATATATTTTGGAAAGCCGTTTATGTGCGTCGATAATTTTTCCCTTTTGAATCAATTCATCGATGGCAATCAAATCGGGAGTGGCATGCTCTGTCTGGGTTCCGCCGATTTCTTCTTTAAAACTGGCATGTTTGGCCGTTTTAATGACGGGGGCACTCGCGCGTTTCATGCCTTCCGGGGGATACAGTTTCTGCGGTATATTCCTGTCTGCCGCTGTCTGTTGCGACGAGATCGGCTTCTCTTCTCTGAGCAAAGGCTGCGCAGAAGCGGTGAATGGTTTTGGTTGTATAGCAGCATTCACGGGAGAATCGACTTCGGTCTGTGCTTCCACAACCTCACCAGTCAAAGTTCGCTTGTAAATACGGGGCACTTCAATATCCCGGCTCTGATACGAACGTTGATTCGCGTTTCCCTCGGATAATTCTTCCGCCGGAGGTTCCGACTGGGCAATGATGGTCTCCTGCGCCAAGACTGGTTCCACATGCGGGGCAGCAGACTGACCAGCGCCGACGTCAGCAGAATCGGGAGAGGAAGCTTCGCGTAAGGCGCCCGTTGGTGCACTGCCCAGATGAAGTGGGATCCACCCATTCTGCCAGCAGGCAGTTCCCAAAACACCCAATCCTGCTACTATTAATAAACGAAAGGGAGTAAGCAATCGGCCCTGTTTGCGACTTCTCATCTTGTCATCATCCTTGATTCACAATCCAGACACACATCGGTTAAAATCAGAGAGGCGGAACTATAGCAAATCAGCATCAATCAGCCTACGCGGATCCTGATAAATCCGAGTTGCAGATCCATTGACGTAAGTCATATATTAATAATCCTTTAAGATCTTTCTACTACTCCCCGAATCGGGAGCAATTACAAAGTTTTGTCAAAACAACACTAGGCAACAACAGGCTTATTACATAACATTTGCAAAAACAATCGCGAAGGTCTGTTCCCGGAAAACCGGGTCAGCCATCCCAGATCCAATAAACGAGGTCCGTATGTCTCTGCTGCTGGAAAATGTCAAAAAGAGTTACCGGGAACCCAATGGTTCCACGCTCCCCATTCTGGATATTGAGCGGTTTGAACTGAAAGAAAACGAACAGGTCGCGCTGATCGGCGAAAGCGGTTCGGGAAAATCGACCCTGCTGAATGTGATCTCTGGAATCACAGCAGCAGACAGCGGCAAAGTCACTATTAGTGGCACCGAAATCGCCTCGATGGCAGAAGTGGTCCGCGATCGATTTCGTGCCGAACGCATTGGTTTTGTGTTCCAGACGTTCAACCTGCTCCCCGCCTTTTCCGCCTTGGAAAACGTCCTGCTGGGAATGAGTTTTTCACGCAAAAAACCGAACCGCGATCGCGCGAAAGAACTTCTGGCGCTGGTGGGGCTGGAACAGCGGTTACATCATCTTCCCAAACAGATGTCAGTCGGAGAACAACAGCGTGTCGCGGTGGCCCGTGCCCTGGCCAATCAGCCCAAGCTGCTGCTGGCTGACGAACCAACGGCCAACGTGGATATTGCCAATCAGGAAACGATCTTGCAACTGTTGCGCGATGCCTGTGCCCAGAATCAGATTGCCATGCTATTGGTCACCCACTCTCAGGAAGTCGCCAAACAGTTTGACCGAGTGGAAACTCTGACCGACTTCAATAAAGTTCACGCAAAAGTTTCACTCTGATCATTATTGGTTTTTCCACTTTTATACCTCTGCCAACAAAGTAATTCCCGAATATGAATACTCTGACCATTGCCTGGAAAAGTATCCGACAACGTCGCGTCGCCTCTCTCTTGACGGCATTGAGTGTTGCCCTCGGTGTCACACTGATGGTCTCCGTGCTCGTCATTAATGGTGTGATTGATCGGATGTTTAATCAGACGGCCAGCGGTTACGATCTCGTTATCGGCGCGCAAGGCAGCAAGCTACAACTGATTTTAAGCACTGTTTTTCGCGTTGGCGCACCCATTGAAAACCTGCCTTATCGCTACTACACCGAGTTGAAGAAAGACCCGCGGATTGAAGAAGCGATTCCGTTTACCATTGGCGATGTAACGCAAAAAGGAGGCTTTCCAATTGTGGGCACCATCCCCCGTTATTTTGCTATGGAGTACGTTCCCGGTCGTCATTTTCGGATCAACAACGAAGGAAAATTCCTGCCGGGTACCTGGGATGCGGTGATCGGCTCTGTGGTCGCAAAACAAAATAATTGGAAGATGGGTGATGAATTCCAACTGGTTCATGGCTCTGCTGAAATGGGACACGTGCATGACGAAAAATTCAAAATCGTGGGCATTCTAGCACCCACGGGAACTCCCAATGACCGGACTGTGTTCGTCAATCTGCGCGGATTTTATCAGGTTTCCGGTCATGAAAAACCACTCGATGAAGCGCTCAAGCGGGAGGCAGCCTTTTTTGGTGAAACAGTCGATGAAGAAAAGCTGAAAGCTTTGATGGAAGCAAATGCCGCACACGATCATAGCGGACACGACCACAGTGGACACGACCACAGTGGACACGACCATGAAGTTCCTGATGCCCAGAAAGAAGTCACCGCGATTCTGGTGCAGATGAAGGGAGATCGCTTGCGTGGATTTACCACGATCAATTTCCAGTCTGAAGTGCAAGAAGCCAATCAAGCGATGGCCGTCAATCCGATTCGACAGATCGGTTGGCTCATGACGAACATCGTGGGCAATATTCGTACCATGCTGATTGTAATGACATCCCTGATTATTCTCGTTTCCGGTGTGAGTATTTTTGTCAGCATTTATAATTCGATGTCGGATCGCAAAAGAGAAATCGCCATCATGCGCGCCCTGGGCGCAGGACGCACTGCGGTCTTCACCATTATTCTTTCCGAATCCGTGCTGCTCTGCCTGGGTGGAGGCTTACTGGGAATTCTTCTCGGACACGGCCTGGTCTTTATCGCCTCTCCCATTATTGAGGCCCGTAGCGGTCTGTTGATCAACCCCTTCGCCTTCAGTTCCATCGAACTGGTCCTGCTGCCGATTCTGGTTGTGTTAGCATCACTGGTCGGATTCATCCCGGCAATGACCGCCTACCGCACCGACGTCGCCAGCACGTTGAGTGATTGATGTTTAAATCGACCGGAAGATCCTGGCTCCTGCGAAAAGAATCAAGGTGAAGTGATCTCCCACTTCGATGCCCTCCTGCGCAGATCGTATGCCCGGACGGCAATTGAATTCCGGGGTTCTGTCCGAAATATCGGACGGGTTTAAAAATAGAATGAGCTGCAGCAGGATAGTGAACTGTTTAACAGATACTATCCTGTTTTGGGATCTGCTGTAGCATGAAACCCATAAGTGCTTATTTGATGGCCCCTTATGAATTTCCTGCCTATCGAACTTGTCTGGCAAAATCTTGATCTTGCCAGAAATTCACGTTTGAGATTCTTTAGATTGATAAAAAATTCAACACAACGTAAACCCGCACCGTATATACTATAGAAGCCGCGGTCGATCAGGCAGGTTCCCGTTCGAGGTCATTGGTCAGTTTTGGGATAGTACCAAATGAACTGCCATGCCGTCGTGCCTTCGACGATTTCTCTGGTTTTCTATGCGAATTCAGGGGTGTCCTCGCCTCTTCAGCATGATATGATAAAATTAAGAGAAAGTGGCTCGCTTCGGAAAACAGGGAGCGTTCTGAGCTGGCGAGTGACGATCATCTATATAAGTATAATATTGTTTTTTTCCTTGATTCTTGCTGAATTTTTGAAAGGCCTTGCAAAATGTCGCAAGTTCTTGATGGGTCCGATCAATCTTTACAAAATCCTGTCGATACTCAGGACGAGTTTTCTTATAAACCCGTCCCTCCCACCGCCGTTGTTGGCTTGGCCTTAGGGCTATTTTCATTCATCGCGCTCTTCGGAATTATCGGCTTAGGAATTGCTGCATGCGGGATCGTTGTTTCTCTCGTCAGTTTATTCAACATCAAACGCTCGAAGGGAGAACTGGGAGGAAAAACGGTTGCGATCACCGCAGTCGGGCTTTCTGGGTTTTTCCTGATCACCGGAATTTCCTATCAGTCTTTTGTCTACGCGCATGAAGTGCCCGCAGGCTATCATCGACTCAACTTTGCCAGTGATATTTCTGCCAAGGATTTTGTCCAGAAAGACGGTGTCACTCGGGTTGATCCTGAAGTGCTGAAACTGGACAAGCAGAACGTCTTCCTCAAAGGCTATATGTATCCCACCCGCCAAACAGAAGACTTGAAAAGCTTTATTCTGGTCAAAGACAATGGTCAGTGCTGCTTTGGCGGACAACCTGATGCCAAGGATATGATTCTGGTCGAAATGCAGGACGATCACCGTGCCGATTTTTATGCAGGGCTGGTAGCGGTCGCTGGCAAATTTCAGGCGGAAGCACCGACGCAGGCAGGCGAGTTACGACCCGTCTATCAGTTGAAGGGAACACACTTTGAGCAGGCACGGACTGCCTATTGATGTTTGTGTCCTTAGATAAAAAGGTAAAACAAATCACAAATTTATTAACCGAATGGCTCAGATTGATTCACAGTCTGAGCCATTATCAACTTTCTCAAGAAGTTGGTGCAACCACCCGATCATCAGGAGTTTGATCACGTGCAGGCCCACCTTCATTCCCCCCACAAAACAATCCTATTTCTGATGCTGCTGGCTGTAAGAAGTCTTCCTGTTCTGGGAACCGGCTGTTCTTCATCAGACTCGACAGAATACCGCCAGTTCAGCGAGAAGATCGATCAGAGCGGCGAGGAAAGCAACTCATCGACTGAAGTGGCTGAATCAAAAACATCTGTCGCACTCCCAAATCAACAACCAGAGACAATGCAACCGGAACAGCAGACAGGCAAGTCAAAGTCAAACACCGCAGGTAACACGACTTCCAAAACAGAACCGGCACAAACTTTGATGCAACCTGAAAAAGAAACCGTGCAGGATAAAGTCGCTCTGGTCGCGCGCAAACCAGATCCCAAACAACGCGAGTTGACCGTCCGGGAGAAAATGGAACTGGCACTCAGCAAGCCGCGCGAAGTGAAAATTCTGGTTAAGGATCGCTCCTTTCGGAAAACGTCCCCTGGTGACGCGTTGCGGATTAGTTACGATGACATCGACTTACTGAAAGTCATGAATATGGAACCGGTCACTCCCAATGCACCAGAATTGATGCCCCCCTGGCTCAAGGATCTGGATGGCAAACGGATTCGTATCCGAGGGTTTATGTATCCGCCATTCCAGCAGACGGGCAATGAATATTTTCAGTTGGCCCGTGATAATCAGATCTGCTGTTTTGGTAAAAATCCGAAAATTTATGACCTGTTTCCCGTTGTAATGCGGGACGGGGTGACGGCAGACTATATTCTCAACCGCCCCTTTGATGTCGTCGGCGTATTTCACATCAAAGCAGAAACCATCGATGAAGAACTACACCGGATTTATCTGATTGACGACGCCATTGTCATCGATAAATAATGACAACCTGTTCCTGATAAACTGACACAACGGCATACACAACGGCATTCTGTTTTTACAATACACTCTTCAATCGCCACGAGGTTCGGCAAATGAATCGTCTCACAAAATACATCAAAAACCGCTTTTTCCTGGGTCTGATTTGCGGGCTGCTTGTCATGTCGCAGTCCCCTTACATCACCGCCTGTCCGTTCTGTTCGGCCCCTTCACTGACCTTAACCGAACAGCTCTCGCAGTCCGATGTCGCTGTCCTCGCGCAATGGTCTGAGGCGGAAAAAGGCACACTGGAAAAAGCCGGTAAAACCGTCTTTGAAATCAAAGAGATTATCCGTCAGTCGGACAAAGGCAAACTGAAAGTCGGCGACCAGATCACTATCAATCGCCATCGCCCCGGTAAAAAGGGGAACCTGTTTTTACTGCTCGGCACCAAAGGAACCAGCATCGACTGGGGCGACCCGATTGAAGTCACCGAAACGAGCTTCCATTACATTTCCCAGGCACCTGCTCCGGAAGAGAAAACATCAAAACGTCTGCGGTACTTTCTGAAGTTTCTGGAATACCCGGACCAGATGATCTCGAACGACGCCTATGCCGAATTTGCCAATGCCCCTTATGAAGAAATCACGCCCCTTTCCAAAGACCTGCCTCGGGAAAAAATCCGAAAATGGATTGTTGACCCTGAGACTCCCGTCACTCGCCTGGGACTGTATGGTCTGTTGCTGGGCCTCTGTGGCCAGGAATCTGATATCGCGTTCATGGAACAGAAAATCAATGAACCCACGAAAGAATATCGGCTGGGCATTGATGGTGTGATCTCGGGATACCTGCTGCTCACCGGTGCTGACGGCCTGACAAAAATTGATCAGTCGAAGTTCGTCCCGAAGGAAGTTGCTTTCAGCGAAACCTACGCCGCGATGCAGGCCCTCCGCTTCATGTGGACTTATGGCAATGAACGAATCAGCAAAGAACGTCTGCGCCAATCAATGCGATTATTGCTGGAGCGTCCGGAACTCACCGATCTGGTTGTCGCGGACCTCGCCCGCTGGAATGACTGGAGTATGCTTGACCGCCTGATGGAGATGTACGGGGCCGACGACTACAACATTCCCTCCATCAAACGCGCCATTGTCCGCTATCTGCTGGTTGCTTCCAAAGGCAAGAACAAAAAAGGAATCGGCCCCGATGCAGCAACCACGAAAAAGGCCAATGAATTGCTCGACAAATTGCGCAAAGAAGATCCCAAGACAGTCAAAAGTGCAGAACGCTTCTTTTTCTTCAAGTAAGGATTCAAGGGCATTTCGTTTTTTCGCCTTGCGAACGTTGTCAGCTGATACGCTGTTTCGCTAGAGTAGCAGTACAAATCTTCCCGAATTTGAATCTGAATCTTTAGAAGAACGCGCATCATGCCTAAAGTAATTTGTACTGCGAAAATGTGTGAATTTGGTCCGCATTTTGAAATTCTGCAAGCTGGTGGATTAGAAGTAGCCATCGTCCCGACCGAAGTCGATCTACGCAGAGAACCAGACAGAGTCGTCGAACAGGTACAAGGTTTTGATGCCATTCTGGCCGGTGCAGAATTATATACTCCGGAAATTCTCAAACAGCTGCCTGACTTGAAAGTCATTTCACGCTATGGTGTCGGCTACGACGCCGTTGATTTAGAATCTTGCGATGAACTGGGAATTGCCGTCACGATTACGCCCGGCGTGAATCATCACTCGGTCGCAGAACAGGCTTTTGCGCTGTTAATGGGATTGGCCCGCTTGACTCGTACGCAGGACCGTGCCGTCCGTAGCGGTCAGTGGGAGCGGGCGTTAACACCACGTGTCTGGGGCAGCACCATCGGCATTGTCGGTATGGGCCGCATCGGTCAGGCAGTGGCCACGCGGGCGATAGGAATGGGCATGAAAGTTCTCGCCTATGACCCTTATCCCAATCAAGCATTCGCCGAAGAACATCAGATTAAGCTCGTCGATCTGGACGAACTGCTGAAACAGTCGGACTATGTCACACTACACCTGCCTGTCACGCCCGACACTATCGACATCATCAACCGGGACACACTGGCGAAAATGAAGTCCGGTTCTGTGCTGATCAATACGGCCCGCGGAGGGCTTGTCGATGAAGGCGCGCTGGTTGAATCGCTTGAATCCGGCCATTTACGCGGCGCGGGCCTGGATGTGTTCAAAAAAGAACCGTTACCCGTTGAAAGTCCGTTGATCAAACTGGAAAATGTATTATTGAGTTGTCATACCGGCGGCCTGGATCAGGAATCGCACCGCGACGCGTATGCGATGGCGGCTCAGAATATTGTAAAATTGTATCAGGGAGAATGGCCTGAAGAGTGTGTTGTCAATTTAAAAAATACAACAGACTGGAAATGGTCGCGTTAACTCTCTTGATGAACCAAGTATGTTGACATTCTCAGCAGCAAGAAACTGGACGCTTCCGTCATGACATCTCCTCATTCCAGTTTTTTGAAAATCAGCCCCCGCATTTCCGTCTTGCCTTTAATTCACGGGAGCGGCGACTTCGCGATTGAAGTACGCCGCGTGATGCTGACGAACGACTTTGATTGCCTGGCCGTCCCTTTGCCTGCGTCATTTCAAGCCGACGTCGAACGGGCCATCTCGTTTCTCCCCAGCATTACGGCAGTCCTGCAGGAGGAGCCCTCGATTTCCGGCTCCGCTCCCTGGGAAGAGGATGATGATGACGATGAAGCCCAGCGTGTCTTCAGTTATGTTCCCATTGATCCCTGTCAGGGAGTGATTGCGGCACTGCGAATCGCTATGATGGAACGCATTGATCGCCATTTTATCGATTTGGAAACACAGCGTTTTGAAAGTATTTCCGCCTCATTGCCCGATCCGTATGCATTAAAGAAAGTGCCTCTCGAAAAATTTTCCGCCGCCGTTTTGCCGGCACTGAAAAAATTACCGGAAGGACAACCTCTGGACCGCTGCACGATGATGGCTCAGCGTTTGCGTGAACTGGAAAAAAAATACAAGTCCATTTTGCTGGTCTGCTCACTCTCAGACTGGCCTTGGATTCACGACGCTTACATTGATCAGCTCCCGCTGGAAGTCGAAGAGGAAGCGGTCAACGACACCGCGATTTATGCTGCTGATTCTGAAACGCTGTTATTTATGCTCGGCGAACTGCCCTACATTACAGGCCTGTATGAAGCGGCCCGTTCCGAACTAGGCGATGATGAAAACCTGTCAGTCGATGGGATCAAGGAACTCGCATTGACCGCCCGCGATCGGTATCGCGTTGAGCTGAAATCACGGGGCCGAAAAATTACGCCGAAACTGCTTTCGGTCTATTTTCGATATGTTCGCAACTTATCACTCATCGAACGTCGCATGACTCCCGACCTGTATACACTGGTGAAAGCAGCACAACAAGTTGCCGGCGATCAGTTTGCCATTCAAGTTGCGGAAACGGCGCGCGATTACCCGTTTGTGCATCTGCTGCCGTTTGAAATACTCCACTTCGGAATAGAACAGGCACAGTTACCCGATGGTACGATGGTCGAGTTAAGCAATCGTTTGCCCGGCAATCCGATCTCCTGGAGAAGTTGCAAACTGATACCCAAACCTCCTCAGCCAAAACAGGACGAATGGGAAATGAGCTGGGACCCCTATAAACAATGTAGCTGGCCACCTGAAGATATTGCCATCGAAAAATTTCGTACCAGCGTGAAAGATCATGCGCTTTCTCTGTTGGGAGTGGATCTGGCGCGGACCGAAAAATTCACAACGAGCATGAAGGACGGACTCGATCTACGCGAGACGTTGAGAAACTGGCATTCGGGCGAAATTCACGTCAAAGTGCTCCCCCCCAGCAGAGGGCGGCTGGATAGTGTGCTCATGCTGTTCGATTCTCCCGCAGATCCCAGGGATTACCCCTATCGGCTCACCTGGCATGCAGAGCATCAAGACGAATCGACGCTGGCGTTTTTTGCCACCGATTATCGCAAGGAAATGGTGGGGCCGGGCATCGGGATGGCAAGTTATGGAGGCGCGCTGTTCCTGTTTCCGCCACGCAATGTTTATGACATCTGGAATGAACCCCAGTTTGATTTTGTCGATACACTCGAAGAACGCTTATTGGTAGCCGCCTGTCATTATAGCGAAGAAACTCACATTGCCGTGCTCAGCGAGTCGCCTCCCGGTGCAGGTTGGCGTCGGTTAGCAAAGCGTTATCAGAAAAAACTGATTCACGTTCCCATGGGACGTTTCAGCCAGGAAACCATCCAGCAACTACGAATGTTCCACGTCCTGAATGGGCAGGAAATCCGCAGTTTTGCTTCCCATTATATTCGAAAAGCGTAGGCTGGATCGTCAATAAATCTCCTGGCTGCGTCAGCTTCAATGATATATAATTAGTTTTTTTAATAAATTAATGCCGGTTTTGTTTTTAACGTGTTAATTGCTCTGAAAACCGGGTAGAATGGGTTTTGTTTTATCCTTAATCCCGCCTTCCCTTTACTCCCATAACAACGGAGAACCAGACTATGTCCGATTCTGTTAATCGCCGCCGTTTTCTAGGCCAGACAGCGGCAATGACTGCTGCCGGTATCGCGGCCCCCGCAATTCTCTCAGCCGCCAATAAAGCTCCCAGTAAAAAAGTCACCATTGGTATTATGGGGATGCAACGTGGCCTCGCTTTAGCCAAAATCTTTGGTGCATTGGATGGCGTGGAAATTAAATATGTTTGCGACACCGACGACACCCGATTGACGAAGGCCGTCAAAACGGTTGAAAAAGCCACTAAGAAGGCCCCCCAACCGGTTGGCGATTTTCGCAAAATCCTGGACGACAAAGAGGTCGATGCTCTGATCGTTGCCCCTCCAAACCACTGGCATTCGCCAGCGACGATTTTGGGTTGCTCGGCAGGCAAGAATGTTTATGTTGAAAAACCCTGCAGCCACAATCCCAAAGAAGGCGAGATGATGGTGGCAGCGGCTCGCAAAAATAAACGGGCCGTTCAAATGGGAAGCCAGCGACGCAGCAGCGAATCCATCATGGAAGGAATTCAAAAAGTCAAAGAAGGCGTGATCGGCGATGTTTATCTGGCGCGTGCTTTCTATGAAAGTGCCCGGGGTTCGATTGGCACTGGTAAACCAGCGGCCGTTCCCGGTGAACTGAATTATGACCTCTGGCAGGGCCCTGTGCCCCGTCAGAAATACGTCGATAACCTGATCCATTACAACTGGCACTGGTTCTGGAACTATGGCAATGGCGAACTTGGCAACAACGGCGTGCATTCACTGGATGTTTGCCGATGGGGCCTGGGTGTGGACTATCCAACACGGGTTGTCTCCAGCGGCGGCCGCTATGCTTACGATGATGATCAGCAAACCCCGGATACACACGTGGTTGCCTACGAATTTGACGGAGGCAAACAGATTACCTGGCAGGGAACCAGTTGTAATCGTCACAAGAATGACTTTGTTACCTTCTTTGGCAGTAAAGGGACATTGATCGTTGGTGTTTCTGGCGGCTATCGAATTCTGGATGCCAAAGACAAAGAAATCGAAAAAGTGGATGGCAATCAGGGGCTGAGCGAACACGCTCAAAACTTCATCGATGCAATCCGCAACGATGAGCCCCTCAATCTGAATGCCGAGATTGAAATTGGACACAAAAGCACGCTCTTGTGTCACATCGGCAATATTGCACACCGCACCGGTCGCACAATGACCTGTGACCCGACGAATGGTCATATTCAGAACGATAAAGCCGCCATGGCGTTATGGACGCGGGAATATGAACCAGGCTGGGAACCCAAAGTCTGAACCCGTTCGTGAATCAGTTCACAAAGGGAGTCGGCCTCAGGTCGACTCCCTTTTTTCATGCGCAGCCCCTGCGGGAACAGCCATAAAAAAACACCTTCAACCGACCAGGGGTTGCAGGTGTTTTTGTCTCAAATATAATTGAAGAAGGTCTTTTTTAAAGCTTGCCAGCCAGCTTCTTGGCGGCTTCCTGAACCTGCTTCTGATTCGTCATTGTACCCAGTTTTTTCGCTTCTTCTGCCAGTTCTGGCTTACCAGCCTGTTCGAGACTTTCGGGAATCCCGAAGAAGCTGCTGTCGACAACACCCGATTCCGCGATACTGTTCAAAGTCGCTTTGACGGCAGTTAAATCTTGAGCAGGAGGCGTTTCCTGATTCGCCGGAACTGTTTCACCAGTGCCTCCCCCTCCTCCACAGCCGACCAGCATGAAACTCAGCAAGACACAGATTAAACCCAGTTTGTGCATTTGAAATGACCCTTCCTAAAACTTGAAACGATGTAGTATTGCGGAATCTGATTATATAAACAAAATCAGCTCGGCAACAGAGATCGCCGAGCTGATTGATTCAAACCATTAAACTATGAACGGCTTACTCGTTAATGCTGACAGAAGCACCATCGGCAATCGCTCCCAGTTGCTGCCACTTCAATAAATCAATATTCTCTGAAACAAAGTGCACAGAACCATCGGCCATCAAAACATGGACACCGCCTGTATGACGGCTGCGTGCTGCCTGAGTCGAAGGAGCATCGCCACCAGCGTGACCACCACTGCCTGTGCTGCAGTCACTATTGGGTGAGTTGGGTGTGTTCCAGGTATTAAACCAAGTCTCATCACCTCGCATCCACCGCGAACCCCGATGCGTATAGAAACTACCAGACGCCGGGCTTGCACAAGCGGTACCGTGAGCATCCAACAATGCCTTTGAAGGAAAGATGGTATTATTACTAGGAGAGAAGGCGATGCCTTTAGCCACATCACCATGGATATCCCAAAGAGTACCATTTCCCGATCCCATGATTCGTTCGCCCATGGCAATCACATTCGAGGTACCATCCAGAATATCAGCGACTCTGGTAATCTGCTGATATCGGAAAAACCCGACTTGTGAGGTGCGAGTCACACCAAATCCCATGCAAGGGCCAGTCGACACATAGTAGTTCAAATGACCTTCCGAATAAATCGGATAGCGTGGATCAGAAGGACATTTAAAGACACCAATCCCTGCAGCTCTGTTAGTGGTATTAGCGGAATCTTCACAGTTATAGTAAAAGTTCATGGCATTATAAACAGTGGCCTGATCCATGAATGGTAACAACATCGTCTGCGGGCTGAAGCCCACCCAAGGCGTGGTCGCCCCAGACCGTTGGCCAGAGAGCAGCATCTGCCCAAAGCAACGATGGGTTTCATGGTAATTGTGTAAAGCCAACCCGAACTGCTTCAGGTTATTTTTACAAGTCGATCGGCGGGCCGCTTCTCTGGCCTGCTGCACTGCCGGCAATAGCAGCGCGATCAAAATCGCAATAATGGCAATCACAACGAGCAATTCAATCAGCGTAAATGCGCGTCGCTTGCGTAAGATATTCATGGGCGCTCTCCAACAAAAAAAGAAAGGTAAAAAACCATGCGCTCCCAAGCAGATAACTCGTCAGCGCAAGATATAAAAAATAGGACACTGAGAACTGATTTCGAAGCGAACTACTATCTTCGTAGTTTATACTAGATCGTCTATTTTATGAATTTTTCATCAAAAAACAATATTTTCCTCTACGTTATACCTATAAAATTAGTATTAGTTCAGAAAAAACATTTACTTAACTTAGTTAATTCACTAGGGTTACATATACAAACACCTGCTGATCCATATACTATTTGAGCCTTGGTGAAGTCTGTAAAAGAGATTTCACCGAACTGGAAATCAGGATCTCTGCTATTTCAGCAGTGTTGATTCTGAATCTGATTCCAGGATGATGTGGATGGTATTCTGTTGCAGCGCATCCCATTTCTGGTGTACCCCAGAAGGCCAATAGACGCTTAACCCATCGACAGCGACACCATCGGCTATTCCCCAGTGAATCCGTAAGTCGCTTGAGGAAAGGTAGCTGCCGCCCCCTTTGACCTGCCTGACCTGATCTCCCGCTGATGTATGGAGCACCAGACGCGCGCCAATCGCATCTCGATTGCTGCGCGTTCCAATGAGCCGCACGGCAACCCACTGTCCCTTTGTTTTGGTCATATTTTTGAGAATCGCCGGTGGATCGCTAAAATTCGAGATAGAGATATCAAGATTTCCATCATCATTGAAATCGGCCAGAGCTAATCCCCGTCCTGTATGCGCCTGCCCAAAATAAGAAGCTTCGTCATATTCAAGCTGAGCAAAGCGTGCCTGCCGATTTTCCAGGTACAAAGGCTTCTGCCGGAACGGCGAGTTCGTCGAAAAATAAGCGACGTGCCCATTCGCCACAACGATATCTTCATCCCCATCCAAATCGAAGTCGGCACACGCGGTTCCGAAACCCACAAACAACGTTCCGATCGAAGTCACTCCGGTATCATTGCTGACATGCAGAAATTGCGCATCTCCATCATTCCGGTATAAGGCGAAGGCTTCTCTTTCATAATTGGCAACCCATAAGTCCGGCAAGCCGTCATGGTTATAGTCCATAATATCAACGCCCATGCTCCCGTTGGGAGTCGCCCTGTCGTCCACGGCCGCGCCATTGATAAAACCAACTTCTTCGAGTTTCCCCTGTCCGTTATTCAGATATAAAAAATTCTCGACTGTGTCGTTGCAGACATAGGCATCCAGGTCCGAATCATTGTCGAGGTCTGCCAGTATTACGCCCAGACCTTTTCCTCCCGGAACCAGTCCTGCTTCGTCAGTCGCGTCGTAAAACGTGCCATCTCCCCGACTGAAAAACACAAGATCTCTGACTCCTTTAAAAGAATGAGGCGAGCAGACATCGGGCCAGCCGGGCGTCAGTTGGCATTCAGGATGATTTTGAAATGACCAATCTGCATATTGCGTCAGATAAAGATCCAGAAAGCCATCCCCGTTCATGTCGCCCCAACCAGCGCTGGACCCCCAAAAACAGTCTCGCAAACCGGCGTCGATCGAGATTTCTTCGAAGGTGCCATCGCCTGAGTTCTTCCAGAGAATCGAACCTCCATAACCGGTCACGATCAGATCTTGAAAACCGTCATTGTCGTAATCGCCTACCGAGCAGCCGTTACTATAAAACGCAGCGAGATCCATTCCCGCCGCTTGCGTTTGATCGAGAAAATGAAACTCACCGGTATGCCGTAACAAAAGTGACGGATAACCCTTTGTCGTTTTGTTTTCGAAAGTACCGCCGCCGGTATAAAAGAGATCGAGGCGTCCATCCCGATCATAGTCCAAAACCGCGGTGCCTCCCCCCAGCGTTTCAAGAATCGACAATTCTCCCGCATCCCGACCATTACGATAAGTAAAATCTGAATTCTGCTCAGGCCAGACATCGACAAATTTCGGGCGTATTCCGAGTTCTGCTTGTGCCTGTGGTGTCTGATTTTTGACTTCCGTTGTTTGGCTCTCCTCATCTACGACTGTTTTAGAATTACAACCGACGCTGAGACAACACAAAACAGCAAGCAACGCCAATGCGGTTCCATGGCACAAACACGAAATCCATTCGCTAAAAATCCTTGAATAACGGCTTGATTTTGTCATATTGATTCCCAGTTGGGCTGCGATTACTGATCTAATTTTACGGGAGCACCAGGGGAAGCACCGGAGGGAGCACTGTCAGAATTATTCTGCGGTCTGGTTGTATTAGAGTCTTCTGAATCCCTTTCAGGAATCGTCTGCCCCTGCTCTGCCAGAGCATTTACCCTCTCACGGTGCAGTTTCGCCAGACGTTGATAATTGTCTCCGCGAGAAAGGTTCTGTTCATAATATTCGGCTAGTTCGGAATGAGCGCCCCGGTGCTGAGGCTGATAGCGCAACACACTATTGAGCCAGACAATGCCCTGCTCTTCGGAAACATACTTCAAGTAAGCCTTACCAATCTGAAATCGAATCTCTGCGTTGTTGGGTTCTTGCTGGAGTTGATCCAACAGTTTTTGAATCTCTTCCAATGCGTCGTTCGTTTCTTTAATCAACAGGCTCAATTCTCGCGCTTCCTGCTTCCGTCCTAAACGACTGTAGACAATCGCCAATGAATTTTTTATCCCCAAATCTCTGGGATTAGCCTTCGCAGCCGGTTCCATCCACTTTAAAGCGGCTTCGTAATTTTTTTCAGCGAGTTCCAAATTTCCCATTTCCAGATTGGCAGCAGAATTTGCTGAAAACTTATGATCTCCCATCGCCTGATAGTCTTTTTGTAATTCCGTGACATCCTTTTGCAGAACCTCTTTCAGAATTTCTTTTGCTTCCTCATTCCGGTTTAACAACCTCAAACAACGTGCCAGCCCCACTTTGGCGGCTGTCTGAAATTCCGTGCTGTCAATCGCCATTTGATAGTACTGCATTGCCGCTTCAGTTTTTTTGAACGTTAACTGAATCCGCCCCAGACTATACGCGGCGGGCGCGTAACCAGGATCTTTGCTGAGCGTTTTTTGAAACTCTGCGGTGGCTGCTTTCAATTTCCGGCTATGTTCATAGATTTTACCCCGCATAAAATTGGGAAGTGGATCCTCGGGAAAATCTGCTTCCCAGAGTTCCAGAATTTTGAGCCCGTCATTAAACTGATAATTCAGAACACAACTATTCACATAGGTCTCACAGATATCCTGAATATCTCCTTGCGGCTTGATGAGCAGTTCACTCAAGTGTTTTTGCAAATCAGCATTGTCGCCGATCTGCGCTTTTAACAGCCATTGCTCTTGTAGAAATTCTTCTGTCGAACCGGCCAGTTGATAGTAGTTCTTTAACTCATCATACGCCTGTTCGACATCATGCGATTTTCTGTGCGCACGCGCCAACAGAATTTTTGTTCGGGCGTTCTGATCATCCAGAGCCTCTGCATACGCCAGCCACTCCAGTGCGTTCTCGGGATTCCGCGCCTGCAAATTTTGTGCGGCGCGAGACTGCAAGAAACCGATCCACAGTCCCTGCCCCCAGACAGCAGAACTCAATAACACAGCCAGAAAAATGACGAGAGAAAAGAAGACTTTTTTTCGCGCACCAAAAGTGGCTTTTTTGTCTGTTGAGTCGCTCACATTGGTTGTCAATCGAACACCGGAACTATCGTAGTAAGAATAAAATGTGATTTACGGTCTGCGTATCGCTTCCCTGAAATGTAATTTTAGATGTATGACCTGCACTTTTCCTGTCCAAAAGAAGAAATCAAACACAAATTTACGAATTTGTCATTACTGAGTAGTGATTAACCATTACTACGAATACGACTTGAACGATGTTGGTCAAAACACACCGAATCGCCTGATTGTTACTTAATAAGATTAAGAGCTGAGTACAGGAAGCTACACTCGTCTCCCGGATTTAGTATGATAAATGGCAGTAGCTAAAATACATGACACTAATACACTATCGGGGCCGCGTTCCGACGATTCCGGGAACAGCGATCCCAGTGTCCCAACAAGTGACTCAATACAGAACGAGTAACCCTCCATGAAATACCTGGTGCTTTTCCTCTGTCTCAATTTACTGCCACCAACTGTGTCTGCGGACGAAATTCAACGAATCTGGCTGACACACAAATCCAATCAACCAGACAAAATTGTTGTGAACTGGCTGACCGCGTTGCCCGGTGATTCCGTGGTGCGTTATGGTTTAACGCCTGAGACAATGGAAACCATTCGGATCGACGAAGCCACCACGCTGCATCATGTCGAAATCCCCTTACAACATCGAGATCAGATCTATCACTACTCTGTGAAAACGGGAAACCAGCAGTCGTCTGACGCCACTTTTAAAGCCTATCCCACCGATGCCTTGCGCGTCGCGATCGTTGCCGACTGGCAGTCTCAACCGGACTTATCCTCTCTGATCAAAGAAGACGTCCACCTGTTATTGACGGCAGGAGATAACATCAACAATCTCTGGCAGAAATGCGGACCGGGACAGCCTGCATGTATCAAAGCTTATGTCAAATTAATCGACGCTTATCCGGAATTATTTCGATCCACGCCCTTCATGCCGATTCTGGGTAACCATGATCGTGAAGTCCATCCGCGTGGAAAAACCCCTCCCGCGCATGCGGTTTATGATGTCGAAGCGACCGCGTTTCGCCGCTTTTTCGAACTGCCCGACGACGAATGGAAATGGTACTTTGATATCCCTGAGTTCGACGTAAGATTCATCGGCTTAGACTTCAACCACATTTCAGACTTCGGCACCACCTGGCAAACCTGCCACCCATTTGATCGTGACTCTGCCCAATATCGTTGGTATCAATCTGTCACAAACAATGCCCCCGGTCACATTGTCACACTTTACAACGAGCGAAATGCCAGTCTGCGCAATCAGCTTCAGGGAGGCTGGCATCAGCTATTTCGCAGAGGGACAATCTGTGTCACTGGCTTCGGCTATTTCGCCGAACGGGCAGAACTGGACGGGCTGACCTATTACAACACATCGCTCAGCGGAAAAGGCACGCAGTATGCCGATCCCCATTCGAAATTTCTGGCAGGCAAGGACAACTATCTGCTGCTGACCTGCGAACGGAATTCGGACACGATGACTGTAGAGCTGAAGAGTTTGAACAATGAAGTTCTGGACCGCCAGAGTTTTTCCAAAGCATCCCGTGCGCCTGTCAAACCATAAACGTTCCTCTCGCGCTGACCCACGAGATTCAAAGGCCGCGATGATCTCTAATCGGAATTAGTTTTCACTCTCGGAGTGTGCTTTCTGTTCCAGTTCCGGAATATAATCGGGAACGGAAAAATACGTATCTTCACGTGGGGCCGGGCCACGATTGAGCTTACTCCACTGGCTGGGTTGCAGCGCATGCGGAAGCAAATCACAGCCGGAAGCAAAAAGGGAAATGCTGGGAATGATCGCTATGACGAGTGCTTTTGAGAGAACTTTCATTGAGAGAATTCCGTTAAATTTTCTAGTGTTCAAGTCGCCGATGCGCATACAAATAAAGCGCATGGGCTGCACGTTTTTTAAGTGGTGAATTACGAAAGTGGATTTTTTAACTTGAGAAGTGAGAGATGAGACGCGGATTCTAGCCAGACAGCGTTTGCCTGCCAAGCCCGTTTTTCACGCAAAATCTGCCGATCAACGCCTCAAACGAGAGATTTGTGCTTACGGAACTCCAAGAGTTGCTGTTTCAACTGAACCGTTAACTCCTCTGTGGCGGCACTTTCCGGCATAAAGCGGCTGCTGGCATAGGTTCGATACCATTGGGAAATGCTGTGCGTTTGAATTCGCTTGGAAAACTGCATCAAAGTCTCACCCGGGTTACGAACCAGTTGATGCTTTCTCAATAAGCGGTCCATCTGTGCGAGTAGTAGATGCAATTCTTGAATGTGAACCGGATTGTTACGAAAAGCGGCCCGCGCTTTCAACTGGACTCGACAGAAACGAATTCCCCAGCGCAAACCAAACCAGAGCGCCACTCCACAAACCAGCAACACCAAAGGTAATTGCGCCTCTGAAAGTGCCAAGAGCCACCGCCCCTGCTGTAAGGCTGTTTTCAGACGGCCAAATTGACCGATAAATGATTCCCAATACTGTTTGACCGAGCCAGGCGCTTGATGCTCTGGTTGGCCGGCTGCAGGTGTGGATTCCACAGTGACCCAGCCCTGCTGCTCATCCCAGGCTTCGACCCAGGCATGGGCGTGCCGGTTGCGGGCAATCCAGAATTGGTCGTAGTGATTTCTTTCACGAACAACATAGCCTGTGAGGTAACGGCAGGGCACTCCCGCCAGTCTTAATAAAATCGCTGTCCCCGATGCGAAATATTCGCAGTGCGCATGCGGTTTCTCCAGAAGAAAATATGTGATCGGATCTTGGTCCGGAGGAACTGAAATCCCCAACTCATATTGATAGTTGTCTTGAAAATAGGCCTGAACGCGGTTAATTTTCTCAGCAGGCGTTTTACAGTCGGCAAAGATCTGCTCCGCCAGTTCTCGCACCTGAGGAGAGATACTAAAAGGCAGTTGCAACAGCCTTTGCAATGCCAATTCTGATTCACGGCGATGCGGGAGCTGTTTGCGCGGCCGAAAGAGCGAGTAAGGAAATCCACTTTCCAGGTAACGTGATGTCAGAATATCCTGGCTATCAAATTGCATGCTGTCAGCCACCGCATGCACCAGCGGTGTATTCAAGGGCGCAAAGATATGCTCGGACTCCGCTGACCAGATTTCATATTCAATCCAATCAGAAGATTTTGCCTGCCCCATCTGAAACCAGATTCCTTCAGGTAAAATTTTAGTTTGGACCCCCGCGGGTGGCACTGCGATGATAGCCGCATTGTGATTGCCGACCTCTGAATGCCATTCCGAGTTAAAGAACTGCACGAACGCCCGCCCTCGCAGGTAGCCCGGTTCATCGGTGGACTTGATACGTAACTTCACTTGTTCGGCACCGGAGTCAAACTGATTGGTCAAACTGCCTAGCTTCGAAATCGTCGAGAATCCGGCCCGAGACGTCATCCCGCCAGCACTCGGTTCAATCAGGCGGTAGTAGAGTTGATCCAGCTCTCGCTCATAACGATCTAATCCGGTCGCCGTCAACCTGGCCAGCAGCCAGATCGCTGCAAAAAAGTTTGCGCGCACCAGGTACACTGCCCATTTCTTTTTCTCCGCTTTCTTCTGCCTGCGCACCAGATGGCCCAATTGATAGAAGACTCCGGTAAACAGCACAAAGGTGAAAACAAAGACCTGATAATAGAGGCCCTTGGATCCATGAATCATAATATCGCCGATCAGAATGAACGTCACGATACCAAACAAAGGAAAGGAATTCGGTAGAAAAGGGACAAAGTGCCTGTCAAATAACTGTCGTAATTGCACGGTTAATACAAATTGCGCAGCCGCATAAGCTAATGGAGTTCGGATCGCCATTTGGTCCAGACCAAACTCATGCCGCGAGAGCATATATTTGATCATGAACAGGATCGCCAGAACGCTGGTTGTCCAGAAAACCTGACGACGGGAAAATGGAACTCGTAAAATCGGCACATAGGATAACGCCGCCAGCAAAATAATACTGGCAGAGAAAAACAGCGTCTCCGACAGAATCCCAAAGGTGGCGCACTCCAGGCTGATCAAAATGAACGCAATGGTACGCTGGGCATTCATATCGATTCTACCTTCCCTGATGCAATCTGATGGGGTGTAAAATGATAAGCGTGACCAAATTCGGTTGCATTGTAAGGCAGTGTCGTCTCGCCCTCATGAATGATGATGATTTTTAAACTGGATCCTGAATCCAGTACGGCCCGCGCCATTTTTTCCCGTTGTGCATCCCAATCCAGAAAAATACAGACCGCTGTCGAGACGTTGGACAGTTCCTCAAACACGGCTGGTCCAATTGTCTCAAAAGGATCATCAGGACAACGATCGACACAGGATAGAATTTCCAGCACATTATCAAAGTGCGCCGTATGGCGTCCCGCGCGGAACACATACAATTCCGGCCCCGCAGCGAAAAGGTCTATCAGGTATTCCCCACGCGACAAAGCGTCTGCGATCGAAGCCGTCAAACTAATCCCCGCTTCCAGCACATTCACAGGCTGCGGGTCTTCCGATTTTGACAGATAACGCTGACGGAGGGATTTCAGATTGCGGGTCAGCCAGGTATCGGAAGGCATATAGGTGTCTAAAATCAAGGCAATCCGGCAATAATATTCTTCCTGATATTCCCGAACGACCGGTTTACCAAGCCGCGCCCAAGACCGAAAATCGAGCCGACGCGCAGGTTCGCCAGGAACATATTCCCGATTGCCCACATACTCCGGAGATTCTCCCACATTGGAAGTCAAGGCAATGCCCCCCGGTTGAAATTTGCTGCCAACCGGCAAATCAACACTTGTGAGTTGGTGAAAGGCAGGCAAGACTAAGAGAGATTTCCCGGGCAGCGCGGCACTACCGGAACGATTGAGATGAAAGGGAAACAGCGTATGCACGCCCAGTTTGGGAAGTGCGTAAAACCCTCGTTGTGGCGCATCGATGGTCACAGTGAGGTCCACAGATTCTCCGCGTGGCAGGCATTCCAGCGTATCATCCCGATCGATTTGCGACAGTGGTTTCTCTAACCAGCGAAATGCCACTGCCAGATCGTAAATCGGGAGCCAACCTCGATTTGTCACCGTAAACTGACCAATCGCCGGCTGACCGGCTGTGGTCTGGGCGGGGAAATCACCTTTCAGGTCACACTGTGGTCGAAAAATCCAGGAGGCAATCCCATCCACCAGAATCAACGCCATCAGCACACTGAAGAGATTATAAATGGGGACGGAAACCGAAACCGTACCAATGCCTGACAGAAAGAATCCGAACAACAATATCTTTCCGGGATACGTCACACGATAGTACCAGTAATGCTTGTGCATTCGCACCAATAGCAGACGACTGGTAAACGAATCTTTCTTTCTGATCGTCGGTGAATAAGGATCGTATTCCGAGACATGCATTACTGATTCAACACTTCTAATTTCATGAGTTGAAAAGTTGACTCCACTCATTTCAGTTCGATGAAATACTCGCGTGTATCCCACGCAGCCGATGCGACCTGCATCTGTTACGCTTGGTCTCAAGACTCTCTCAATGCGACAACAAACCCGCCTGCGGGCTAATTGGGTACTTTGACCTTCTGCACAATATCGGATACCACATCCATCTTGGTGATACTGCTGTATTTTGCTTTCGACGTTAAAATCAACCGGTGTGCTAAAACATATTCAGCCATATGCTGGACATCATCCGGCAGTACATAATTTCTGCCTTTCAAGAATGCGATCGCCTGCGAAGCACGGAACAACATAAGCGAACCGCGAGGACTCACTCCCAGCTTCAGCCGCGGATCATCGCGCGTCGCCTGGACCAGGTCGATCATGTAACGAGCCACGCTCTGATCGACGTGCACGGTTTTTACCTGATCCTGCATCTGCACGACTTCTTCATGGTTGAGTACCCGTTCTAGGTGGTCAACCGGATGTTCTGTTGACTGCGCAAACAGAATTTCCATTTCATTTTCTGCATCAGGATATCCCAACTTCAGATGAATCAGAAAACGATCCAGTTGTGCTTCCGGCAAGGGATACGTGCCATGAAAATCAACGGGATTCTGTGTTGCCAATACAAAGAAGGGCGCAGGCAGGATATAGCGGACGCCTTCAATGGTTGCCTGCGATTCACTCATGGCTTCCAGCAGAGCAGACTGTGTGCGAGGCGAAGCACGATTGATTTCATCGGCCAGTAAAATATTACAGAAGATCGGCCCTTTGCGGAAATGAAATGTTCCATCGACGGGATTATAGATCGATGATCCCAGAATATCAGTCGGCAGCAGATCGGGTGTAAACTGGACCCGATTGAAGGGAACATCCAAAGAACGCGCCAGCGCTTTGGCAAGCGTGGTCTTACCGGTTCCCGGAACATCTTCCATCAACACTGACCCGCTGGAAAGCAAGGCCACCATCATCATGTCGATGCTTTCTGACTTACCCCGAATCACACTGCTCAGATTATTCCGCAACAGGCTCAACATGTCGGAATATTTTTCACTCTGTTCCGGCAACGTGGATTGCGCCATACGACTTCTCAATCATCAATAGAGGTTGATCAGGGATATGCAGATTTAAAATGATTTCGCGAAAATCGTGTTTCATCACAAATCCTGGTGACATATCGAATTATAACAGATCACAGGAAAATGAAAGGATTGACAAGAAAATATTTCCAAGTCAGTAAAAGCAATTTTGAAATTTTCGTGAAGCGGCCCGCTTTCAGAAAGAAAGTACACCATGGCGTTCGCTTCAAATGGCTCTGTATGCGCCGTTCATTTCCCAGGCTGCCAGGGCTCCGGCCCCGCGGGCTTCGCGCGTAAAAACTTTGCATCCGTTTCCTGATACCATTGATGCAATCGTTGGCGCATCGTAGAAACACGCTCGGGCGACTGTGCGGCCAGGTCCATCTGCTCTCCCAGATCTTGCTTCAGGTTATAGAGCTGTGCACGACCGTCTTCAAAACGCTCAATCAGTTTCCAGTCTCCCATTCGAATCGCACCGCCGGGAATGCCCCCCTGATTGGAGTAGTGCGGATAATGCCAAAACAACGCGTCACGGTTCAGGTGCGGCTCCCCTTTTAATAAAGGCTTAAGGCTGACGCCATCCTGATGCTGCGCTGGCTTCGCAGGCAAACCGGCCAGATCCAGAATCGTCGGATAAAAATCGACGCTGATAACCGGTTCATCGCAGATACTTCCCGGTTTGGTTTCGCCGGGCCAGCGAATCAGAAAGACTTCCCGAACGCCGCCTTCATACAGCCAACCCTTCCCGCCCCTCAAGGGGAGATTCGATGTGGGAGAGCCTTCGGAAGTGCTCAACCCGCCATTATCGGCGGTCAGTATCACCACAGTATTTTCCGCCAACCCGGATTGCTCTAATTGTTGCAGCACCTTGCCTACTGCGCGATCCATCGATTCCACCATCGCCGCATACACGGCGTGGTTTTGTAGAATCCTCACTTTCCGCTTCTGATCGACGTCAAAGACTTGCTCTTCGTCTGCGAATTCCACTTGTCCTGTTAAGCCTAATCGCTTCGCCTTTGCCTGATATTTGGCGACTAATGCTTTAGGCCCCATCAACGGAGTATGTACCGAATAAAAAGAGAGATAGGCGAAGAAGGGTTGCTCTCGATGTTCGTCGATGAACTTTGCCGTCTCGCTTGCCAGTCGATCGGGCAGATGTTCTCCCTCAGGCCCATCGGTCAAACGCGGATTTCCATATGGAGAGAAATATTTCTTACCGCCACAAGGACCGCCACGATGCCAGCCTGCGCGGTTAATATCGAAACCCTGCTTTTCCGGCCAGAATTCTTCCGTCGGTCCCAGATGCCACTTCCCGGCGAAGAAAGTAGAGTAACCGTGTTCTTTGAGGGCTTCGGCGATCGTCACTTCATTTAAAGGCATCCGATCATTCAACGGTGCCGGACGAAACTTGCCTTCACGTTTACCGGAAAAAAAGTTCGTCGCATCGACGCGCGTTGGATATTTCCCGGTCATGATGCTGTAGCGTGTGGGACTGCAAACAGGATTCGCCGCATAGCCGTTTGTAAACCGCATCCCCGTCTTCGCAAGCCGGTCAATGTGCGGCGTCTCATAGAATGTCTCCGGATTATTACAGCCCACATCCATATAACCCAGATCATCTACCAGAATGAATACAAAGTTCAGCGGCTTTGCTTTTGTTTTCTCGGCAGCGAAAACCAGCGTGCTCTCCCCAGCCAGGAAAATAAACATCAACATTAAAATGCAGCGCGTCATCGGTCTCATGTTGAATGACTCCCGTAGAATGATTTCAGCTATTCTCAATTCCGTATTGTTTCAGTTTCTTACTCAGAGTGGTTCGATGCAAGCCCAGACAGCGTGCCGCCGGCGCACATTGTCCATGAAATTTTTCCAAAGCCACTTCCATCACGGGAGGTTCAATCAGCGCCATCAGCTTCTCATAAATATTCGCCGCCTGATCAGGGTCAGTCAGTTGCTGTTCGGCCCACTGTTTGAGTAACTCCCTGATCTGTGCATCAGAGTCTGTGTGGGATTCCTCCATTCCCAGAAACGATTTGGACACGGGCACCGGCAAATCTTCCGGCAGGATCGTTCCCCCGCGTGCCCGTAACGCCGCATGTTCAATCGAATTTCTCAACTCGCGTACGTTTCCATACCAGGGGCGTTGCTCAAGTTCTGCCACGGCTTCCGGTGTCAATCGATGCTGCATGCCGGTCTGACGATCCACAAACCGCTCCAGGAAAAATTCCGCAAGCACGCGGATATCACCTACACGATTTCGCAAAGGAGGGATCTCAATTTGAAAAGTACATAATCGAAAATAGAGATCGTGGCGAAATTTCCCCTGTTTGATTAATGATTCCAGATTACGATGTGTGGCGGCAATGACGCGAAAATTCGTTTTGACCCGCGCGTTCGACCCCACAGGCAGGACTTCCCCTTCTTCAAGGGCTCGCAGCAGTTTGATCTGAATCGACAGCGGAATGTCGGCAACTTCATCCAGAAACAACGTCCCCTGATCGGCCTGCTCCAGAAAACCAACGCGTGCCGTCTCGGCTCCCGTGAAGGCGCCTTGCGCGTGCCCGAACAATTCACTCTCTGCCAGATTTTCGCTGAGTGATGCAATATTCACAGCCACGAAAGGACCCGAAGCTCTTTCACTGAAGCGGTGAATGGCTTGTGCCGCCAGTTCTTTACCTGTTCCACTTTCACCGGAAAGCAGTACACTCGCCTCTGATCCGGCCACCAGCGCTATCGACTTGAATACGTTTTGCATTTCCGGCGTGGAACCAACCAACCCTTCGAGCTGACGGGGTTCGCCGGGTAACAATTCCTCGCGCTGCGATTCATTGACGGCTTTATCCAGCACCTGTTCCATCTGATTCAAATCGAATGGCTTCACGATATAATCGAAGGCACCCTTGCGAACCGCTTCAACGGCGGTTTCCAAATCACCATAGGCGGTAATCACAATCACAGGCACAGGACCTATTCGATCATAGAGCCCCTGCATCGCAGTCAGACCGTCCATGCCCGGCAATCGAACATCCATCACAACCACATCCGGCCGCTCAGCTTCCGCCAGGCTTAACGCCTGCTCTGCCGTCGAAGCCGTCATGACCTGATGACCGTGGCTCTCGCCTAACTGGCTTAACCCCCAGCAAATGGATTCTTCATCATCAACGATCAGTAATTTCGACACTCTTATTCTCCACTATTACCAGCGGCAACTCGACGATAAAGCACGTCTTCTGATCTCGCCGTTCCCATCGAATCTGCCCGGCATGATTCTTGACGATCTCGTGGGCCACAAACAAACCCAGGCCGGTTCCATCTTTTTTGGCTGTCACCAGGGGTTCAAACATTTTATTGACAATCGCCGGCTCGGGACCAGAGCCTGTATCCTGCACTTCCAAAGTAACAGACTCTGGACTGCTTTGAAATAGTCTGATACTGACCTGCCCCACATCGGCTGTCTTTGAGTTCTGGCCTGACTCAACCGGCTCAACCGGAACCGCAGCTTCAATGGCGTTCAACAGCAGATTGGAAATCAGTTGCTCCAGAGATTCGGCATCTCCCTGAATCGTAATGGCATCTGTCACTTCCGCGTTTTCCAATTTGATTCCAAAGTGGCTAGCCGTCGGCGTGACCAGACTGATCACCTTGGAAACAATCTCAGCCAGACAGACAGGCTCAAAATTGGAAAAGTGGCCGCCCTTATTCTCCAGAAAACTTTGCAAATATTGCTCGATCATACCTAACTGACGATTGGCAACCTGTAACGTTTCATCCTGCTGGCTGTCTGGAATTTTACGAAGATGCAAATCCAAAGCGATGCGGCAACCGGTAACGGCATTGCGTAGCTGATGTGCGATGGCACCCCGCAATTGCCCCAACGTTTTCAATCGCTCGCTGCGTTTGATTTCATCTTCGTAATCACCTAACAGCTCCGCCATCTGATTGATCGAAATACTCAAATCGCGAATTTCATCATCGCGATTTGGCTGAATCATGGGTTGGAAATTCCCATGTGCAATCTGCGCGACCTTTCTGTCCAACCGCTGCAAAGGCCGCGTGACACGCGCTGCAATCACCGTTGCTAAAAAAGCAACAATCACCAAAGCAATACTGCCTGCCAGCAGAGAAGGATAAATGGCATTCGACAGTGCCTCTCGATATTCTTTCACCGGATAGTAAATATGCAGAGACCGTTGACTCTGTGTTCTCGTAGGTTGTTGATTCTTCACAACGGTATGAAAATAATGCGCATCGCCAGTTTGAATCACATCAGAAATCTGTAACGCGTTCCATTCGGGAGGTTCCTGCGAAACCGTCTGTGGCACAAAATCAGGACGGGTCGAAGACAGGATCTCGCCGTTCTGTCCGACGAGTACAAAATCGGCTCCGGAAAGCCCCTTGGTTTGATTTAAGACCGCTTCCGTTAAAGGAAACGTGGCGTCGTTCAAAGTATGTGCAATTTGACGAAACTGATCCCGAATCTGCAACTTGATTTGATTGGTCGAAAGATAGGCGTGCAACAAGGTCACACTCACAATCGCACAGACCATGATACTGACCATGGGAATCAGAATCTGGTACCTCAACGGCCAGCGCATTGATCGGGTTGCTTTCTCTTGCTGAAAATAAACGGCTTACGAAATCACTGAAGTGCCTCCTGCCAACTCAGACCTGATCTGGCAGGTTAAAATCGTAATTCATCCTTCGATGGAAGCTATTTTATGACAAACGGGGACGAGAAAACACAATGAACCTGTCAGATCAGCCAGAATTCTCAGGCCGTCCAGCCGGAAATGGCACGTTTCTGCACAATCCGAACAACTGGCATGTCGCACATTTCAGCGCCGCTGTCTATTTTTCTGACACTTCCCAAGTGTGTTTGCAGGTCGGTTTTCTGTATTTGCATTCCAACTCGTTACAAACCGAATCAGAAGCGCATAAACTGACGAAAACCCCTTAAACACACTCACCTTGGTACACGTTTTGCTTGAATGATAAGATAGAATATTCCGTAACGAACGAGATAGAAACTGCAACAGGATACTCTTTGATGCGCAACAAACGTGGATTTACTCTGATCGAATTACTGGTGGTGATCGCCATCATCGCCATTTTAATCGCTTTGCTCCTCCCGGCGGTCCAGCAGGCACGCGAAGCGGCTCGCAGAACCCAATGTAAAAATCATCTGAAACAACTGGGGCTGGCCGTGCATAACTACGCCAGCAGTTACCGCTATTTCCCACCCGGCGCGAGTGTGGATCTTTCCGCTACGACGACCGGCAATAATGGTTCGTGGGGCGTGCATGGCCGTATTTTACCATTACTGGAACAAGGCAACCTTTATAACAATGTCGATCTCTCTATCGCCTGGGATTTTCAAACCGCCATTGATGGATTGAAAATTCCCGTCTATGCCTGCCCCAGCGATCCCAAAAGTGATCAGGTGCGTGATCCGGGCGGCGGAAAAGTAAAACTTTACCCCACCAACTACGGCTTCAACTATGGAACCTGGTTTGTGTTTAACCCCACCAATGGTACCGGCGGCAATGGTGCTTTTTATCCGAATGCCAGCCTGACCATGGCAGCCTTTACAGATGGAACCAGCAATACCCTGCTGGCTTCGGAAGTGAAAGGCTGGCAACCCTATACCAGAAATGCAGGACCGCCAAGTACGACGATTCCCAACTCTGCATCAGAGGCAGCGACCATCACTGCTTCAGGCACAAGTCTTAAAGTCAATCCCGCGACCGGACATACAGAATGGCCCGATGGTCGCGTGCACCACACCGGTTTCACCGTTACGATGAATCCCAACACTTTTGTATCGTTCACTGACTCAGGCGTTGAGTACGACGCCGACTACAATTCCTGGCAGGAAGGAAAAGACGGCAGCTCCGGCTCACCCACGTACGCGATCATTACTTCGCGAAGCTATCATATCGGTGTCGTCAACGCGGTTCTGGTCGATGGCTCGGTCCGCACGATCAGCGAAAATATCTCCCTGGATATCTGGCGCGCCCTGGGCACGCGCAGTAATGGCGAAATCCTCGGCGAATTCTGATTCGCCCACACAACGACAATTGAAGTACAAGGAGTTGATCTGGTTTCGGATCAACTTCTTTTTTGTTGAACTGGCTTTGGTTCTCACAAATCGGAGAATGCGCGGCATCACTGTCCTAAATGAAAACAATTCGCAAAACTACGGGAAATAATGCCCGCTTACCTTTCATAAATCGCTGCAAATCCCAAAAATAAAACGTTCAAACAGATCATCGCTCTGTTTCGAAGATTCTTCAAATACGGAAAAGGATGTGAAACATGAGTTACCAGCCTCGTATTGTGGCTTTTGCAGGCAGCACGCGCGAACACTCTTTCAATAAACGTTTAGTAGCCATTGCAGCAAAAGGAGCCGAAGAAACAGGAGCCGACGTCACACTGATTGACCTGCGCGATTATCCCATGCCTTTATTTGATGAAGACCTCGAAGCGAAAGAGGGCAAAAACAAACATGCCCACGCATTTAAAAAACTACTGGTGAATTGCGATGGGATCTTGATTTCCTCTCCCGAATACAACGGCTCACTTTCCGCAGTCCTGAAAAATTCGATCGACTGGGCGACGCGCGCCGACGAAGGGGATGTCCCCGGTTCACTGCCCGCCTTTCGCGGCAAGGTGGTTTCGCTGATGAGTGCTTCTCCCGGCGGCCTGGGAGGCCTGAGAGGCCTGGTTCACTTACGGGCCATTCTGGGAGGTCTGGGATGCATCATGCTACCCGCGCAAACAGCCGTCCCCAGTGCGCATCAAGCATTCGACGACGCCGGCAATCTGATAAATGAAAAACAACAACAGCAAATCCTGGATCAGGGAAGAGAGCTTGCCACCTTTATTGCACAGTTGAACAAAATGGATTTTTGAATGACCTGACTTGGAAAAAATGGAATCCAATTCGTGTAGTCAACTTTCTTTTTCATATTTGCTACTGTTAAGATGCAGGGAGTTCTCGTTTTTCACTCCACTTTTGAGCTGACTACAGGAAATCGCATGATATTCAAACAACGCCCCTTATTACTGGCATTCACGGCCCTGATTTTTATTGTCTCTCAACACAACACAGTACTGGCAGAGAACCAGCCGGTGGCTGACTTCACTGTCGATAAAAAAGACAAAACTCATTGGTTTGACATTAAAAACCTGGGTGTGGAAGGCAAAGGCTGGACTGATACGGAAGCCTTTTATGATCGCCTGCCCGCTAAAGCCAAAGGCGTTGTTCGTGCACCGGTCTGGTCGCTCAGCAAAAAATCCGCCGGTATCGCAGTTCGCTTTGTAACCGACGCCACCACCATCAAAGCCAAATGGAAACTGACCTCACCTTCCCTGGCATTGAATCACATGGCGGCAACCGGCGTGAGTGGCCTGGATCTGTACGTGAAAACGGAATCCGGAACGTGGCGCTGGCTGGCAGTAGGCAAGCCTGCCAAGCAGGAAAACAATGCCACTCTGACCTCAGGTTTGATTCCGGGAAAGCGCGAGTATTTTCTCTACCTGCCTCTGTATAACGGTGTCGAATCGGTTGAAATCGGGATTCCCGAATCCAGCCAGCTCTGGAAAGCGCCGGCGCGCGAAGCGGGTAAAGATAAACCGCTTGTATTCTGGGGAACTTCCATTACGCAGGGTGGCTGTGCCTCTCGCACGGGCATGGTGCATACGGCCATTTTAGGACGCCGCCTGAATCGCCCGGTCATCAATCTCGGGTTTTCCGGCAATGGTCGCATGGAACCGGAAGTCGCCACACTGATTGCCGAACTGGATGCGAGCGTCTTCATCATGGATTGCCTGCCGAACGTCACCGCAGCCGTCGTCGCCAAAGAGACCGAGCCTCTAGTCAAAACGCTGCGGGCCGCCCATCCGGAAACACCAATCCTGCTTGTCGAAGACCGCACGTACTCGAATGCCTATCTGCACAAGAGCAGCCAGGAACGACATCGCACGAGCCGCCTGGCACTCCGCGAAGCGTATGAGCGTCTGAAAAAAGAGGGTGTCAAAAACCTGTATTATCTGGAAGGGGACACACTCCTAAGCGATGACAGTGAAGACACCGTCGATGGTTCACACCCGACCGACCTCGGCTTCTTCAGACAGGCGGATGCCTTCGAGAAAGTTCTCAAGCCGATCCTTGAGCAACACTCCAAGTGATGAGGACCCGCCTCTGTTTATTCCTGTTTCTCGCTTTGACGCTGTCGTGCGAGAAGCAGGAACCGCCGTCTGAACCCGGCACAACGCTTCCCACAAACGCAAGTTTCCAGGAATTCCATGCCGAGATTCAAGGCTTCTGTGGTAGCTGTCATCTCTGCCCCGATCCGAGTGTTCTGACGAAAGAGTCCTGGCGGATGCAAATTCCGCGCGAGTATGCCCATTACGAAAGATCGCAAAACAAACACCTGCGCGTGCCACCAATGCCGGAAGTGATGAAATACTTCGTCTCACAAGCGCCCGAGCAACATGACCTGCCGACACAGAGGACCGCTCCCCTGCCTGGCCCTGTCTCATTTCGGAAACAGGACATCCCACGACAGGCAGCCGACCAACTCCCGGGCATTTCGGATTTGAACTGGAGCGTGAATCGCGATGCACCAGATGAATTACTTCTTACAGATATGGGGTCGGGTGAGATCGGACGAGTTCAGTTCCCATCAGGCAAGCCTGCGTATGAATCTCTGATAAGGCTAAAGCATCCGGCACACATCGAACGCGTCGACTTGAATCAGGATCAAAACGACGATTATCTCATCGCCGACCTGGAAAGTTTCGGGCCCGAGGATCATGATCGAGGAACCGTCACGCTGCTGATGTTCGACGCTCAAAATCAAGCTTATCAGCCACATTATTTACAGCAGGGGCTGGGGCGTGTCGCCGACGTCAAAGCGGCTGACTTCGACGGGGACGGCGATCAAGATATCATCGTCGCTGAGTTTGGCTGGAGAAACACCGGACGATTGCTGTATCTGAAAAATGTCTCGCCTTCAAAGACAGACCTCAAGTTTGAATTACAAGTGCTCGACGATCGACACGGCGCCAGCCATGTGCTGATCACGGACTTCAATCATGATGGACTGCTCGATTTCGTCACACTGTTCTCGCAGGAACACGAAATCATTGTCGCGTTTTTAAATCAAGGCGATGGTCGTTTTCAGAAAGAAACCATTTATCAGGCACCCGATCCTGCCTATGGTTCTTCCAGCATCTCGCTGGTGGATCTCGATCAGGATGGTGACCTCGACTTACTTTTGACCAACGGCGATACGATGGACAGCTTCGAACTCCGCCCCAGCCACGCGCTGCAATGGCTGGAAAACACAGGCACGTTTCCGTTTCGACAGCACCTCATCGCACCACTGACGGGCGCCTATTATGCGACTCACGGCGACTTCGACGGCGATGGCGACACAGATCTCGCCGCCTGTACGATGACCTGGGATTATCAGGAACCACGGAATACTGTCGTCTGGTACGAGCAAAAAACACCGGGACAGTTCATTCCGCATCCGCTCGATTATTCAAAGGGACAACATGCGGTCCTCGAAGCAGGCGACTTCGATGCAGACGGCGACCTGGACCTCGCTGTCGGAAACTTCGAACCGCGCGAGACCGATCAGGCAGTACCCGCAGAATGGTTTTCAATCTGGTGGAACGATGGTCCGGTGAAATCAAAATAACTCAAATTGATTTTTTTGAACCACGAAATTCACGAAACGACCCGAAAACACTTTGCTGGTGCCTCATACGTTCGCCGGCGATGTTTTCCGCTGTGAATTACTGTTTTGGCTTCAACAAATCGCTGATCTTTTTCTCGGGATCGACCGAAAAAACAGTTTTTGCATGCGGGTCGGAAACCAGAATATTTTTTCCCTGCCGCGTGATGCCGACCGGGTTTTTGAAAGGCGCGCCGGAAACCCATTTTTCTGTCTTGCCATCGGGGGTGACTTTCCAGAGTGCTTTCTCGTAGCCGTCGCTGACGACTGCGGTTCCGTCATCAAGTACCACCACATCATGCGGAAAATTAAAGGGACGGCCTTTGACAACGACCGTGACTTTTCCCTCCGGAGTGACTTTCAACAATTGATCTGCGGTGCCTGAAACGACCCACAGGTTCTCCGCCTGATCCAGAGCCAGTCCGCGGGGCGCACTGACTTTGGCAAACAACGTCGGCTCACCTCCCGCTGCGGGCACTTTCCAGATCTGATGCAGTTCCAGATCGGAAACCAGCAAATCGCCGTTTTTCGTGACGACCACGTCCATCGGAATCCCGATGCCGCCTTTGGTGAGTGGCGTCGGTTCCGCGCCTGCTTTTTCGAAACGATAGACTTCACGCGTCGAAGAATCGCCGGCGATCACCCGCCCTTGCGGATCGACTGTCACACAACGAACCGCGTTTAAAGGCGTTCGAAATACTTTGGAGCCGGTGAAGTAGCTGCTGGCTTTGCCATTCTCCACACTCCAGATTCCCGGTAGTTTTCGATCCGCCACATACACGGCCCCTTTGTCGGCGGCGGCAACAGACAGAGGATACAACATCTCCGCCGCCCGACTGAGATTCGTTGTGCAGAGAAACAGAAACAGCAGAACAACCGAAACGCTACGAAGGAAAATCTGCATCGTGTGGAATACCTGATTGAGATAAGAAAATAGAATACCTGCGATCATTTTATCGCAAACCACAGGCAAATGCACTCAAGAAACGTTGATTAGGGTGCCTGTAAATAGTTCCAGAAGGTAGCACTGTTTTGCAAGCGTGTATGATAGGTTTTCTGATCAGTCTGAAGAATGGCATCGGCCGGATAGGCTTCGGTCGGATAGGGATAACCTGACATCGCGCGGAACGGCAGTGGTTCAACAGACTGACCCAGAATCGTGTGCAGGTTGGCGTCTTTGTCCCAGCCGACGTTGTAAAGGATAAAGTCGCGTTTCCAGCCCGGCTTGACTGGTTCTGCCGGTACTGTGAAGCGAAGTTGCATTTCATCGCCCGAACCGAGAATCACCAGTCGATCATCGGCTGATTTCACGAGTGGTTTGACATCACCAAAGCGGGTAAAACTTCCCTGCATCGGCGGCCATTGAATGCGGGTCGACAGACTCTGATAATCATAGCGTTCCGGACCATTTCCCGGATGAATGATCGGCGTGGAAAAGCCGCGGTAGCGCAGGATTGCTGATTCTAAAGGGAGAGACGTCTGCTCGAAGGAAGCGGGCGCTTCATCCACGGTGAAAAAGACCTGATCCCAGTAGAATTCCATATTGGTCTCGATGCGGACACGATAATCGTGGTTTAGAAATTGATCGGTCAGATCGACGGCAATCGTTTTTGTTTTGCCGCCGGGAAAGCCCATGAAGGGCTGAATGGTTTTCCATTTCCCGTTTCCATCAGGAACCGACAGAGACGGCGGTCGCGGTGAAGGCAGGGACGGATTTTCCGAAAGCGCCAGATTGATGCCGGTATCTGTCGGATAAAGCCAGCCTGTAATAAACAGCGTGATGCGTGCATTGTCAGCGGCTTGCTGCATCGCCGGCGTGTTCAGATCCAGTTCCAGAATGTGGTCTTCGGTCAATCCCTGTCGATATTTTTCGTCGAACGTTTTCGCATAGAGATCGTCGGCGGATCTGATCTCGGGTAGCACGTCGCGTCCCCGTTGATTGCTGGCGGCGACTGGTGTTTGTAGATGTTGTACGGTGTGAATTTTGAACGCCGCCAAGTCGGGGGGACCGACTTTTTCGTTGGAGAAGATTTCGACTTCTGCCGGATGATCAATGGCCGTCAGTTGCAGTGTGTCGAAGTAGCCGGCTTCCCAGAGTTCTTCGGTGACCCGCAGTTCGTAATAGCCGTCTTTTGCTTTTAATCGTTCGCCAGGGATCTTGAGATATTCCCAGTTCCGGCAGGGTGCGACAATGCCTTTGCCAAACTGCAGACCGATGGGAGCCGCCCAGAGCAGATCGGTGTGAAACGTAAATTGTTTGCCATCCCAGGTATAAAGGTACGGGCAAGAGCCCATCAGCGTCTGCTTCTCGTAAATCCGCTGATCGGTTTTGGCGTTGATAATATTCACGGGGATGCCATTCGTCCATAACACGCGGATGGCTTCGGCGACCGTCTGTTCCCCCAGCCCGAAATGCGTTGACTGGCTAGACACGATTTGCGGTTGATAAATCGCCCCGCTGCGCAGTTCGAGCAGACTGCCAATCCCATAATGATTCACGCGCCCGCTGGCCGACTTGACCTCTCCCTTTACCTGTTCCGCGCGGAGTGAAACATCGATCCAATGATTCTCGTTGCCTTGATTTAACTGTATTATGATTTCGTTTTCCGTCGCGACAATGACATCAAGACTGCCATCCTGATTCAGATCGCGGAGCAGAAACTTTTGAATCGGTTTCGAAAATGAGATATTCTGCTCTTTGAGATAAGCCGTCTGTTCTGCTTTGCGCTCGGCTGTTCCCAGGCAAAGTTGCAGACCGAACGGACTCGCTGCAACGAAATCCATAATACCATCGTTATTCAAATCACCTGTCTGTAGTACTGCGCCCCGCACATTCACCGGCTCTGTCTCTTGCAGTGGCATTACAGAGGCGATTTGCACGCTGCCCGGCTGTGGCCGATTCGTTTCTGCCAGCATCAAGTCCGAGCGGCGAACGCCGATTAAATCCCAGGAACCGTTCCGATCAAAGTCTGCGAGGGTGCATTCTTCAAACTGATTGGCCGTAGGACGATCATACGATTCGACTTTGGAAAATCGTCTCCAACGAAACCGGCCGTGACGCAGATTTTCAAGGTAACCTGCCTGCTTTGACTGGCGGCTGCATAAGATCAGATCGAGATCGACGTCCCGATCCCAGTCGACACGTACGATCGAACTCACAGCCAGATCTGCGGGAGGGAGCTGGGAATTGGCGCTGATATCCTGAAACGAAAAGTCGCCACGGTTCGACCAGAGTGAAAGCCCTTTGGCGCTGGACGCGACAAGATCCAGGTCCCCATCATGATCCAGATCGGAGAAGTTCACCGTCAGGACATCGGCCAATATTTCCAGGCTGTTTTTTTGCTCTTTCAGAGCCAGTACGCGTTTTTCGGATTTCAAATCCCATTGATTCGCAAAGACTTTGATGCCTGATTTCCCGGCGAGTACCAGATCGAGATCGGCATCGCGGGACGCTGAGATGCGAACCGTTTTCTGTTCTGTTTTTTCAGTGGAAGCGGGTTGGTTTAATTGCTGCACATCGGCGTCGAGATCAACTGCGTGGACTTCCGAATAATCGCCGTCACAGGCGTGCTGCGTGATCAATTCCCAGGCGCCGGCTGCATTCTGATTGAAGACCGAAACGTGTTGTGCCGTCAGGAGAATCAAATCGGGTTTGCCATCGAGATCAAAATCGTCTATCTGCAAATCTCTGATACCTGAGGGCGTTTCTGTAGAAAATCGAACTGCGCTGGCTTCAGCAAATTTCACAGACAACGGTTTTTGCTGCGCGGGCCATTCGACGGCGGTGTAGAACGCGGGCGGAAAATCGTGGATCACAAACTCGAGCGGATTCTGTTCGACCCGACGACGATCACTTTTGACCAAATCCTCGGCGATCAGCACATTTCTCAGAATGCGTGCGTTTCTCAAGACCAGATTCCACTGTTGGTCCTGAACGGCTTGCATAGAACCATCGATCAGCTTGTTCAAATCCAGCCGCGTGTGATCTTTGACGCTGTCTGCTAACGGGGTGGCTAACTGTTTGATTTTTTCGAAGACGGGTGTCGCCTGTTCTGTTTTCTGATCAGCCACGACCTGCAGATAATCGAGCGCCAGAAACAGATTGTCCGACTGCAGTTCCCAGGCCTTTGCGAGCGATGTTTTTGCCTCTGCCTGGACCTCGGGTTTCTGAGTCATTTTTTGCACCTGCGATAATTCAAACCAGGTCGCCGCATCTTTGGGATTCTGTTGAATCGCACGTTGTAAGCTATCCAGCGCCCGCTGATGTTCGCCGAGCGCCACAAAAATACGGGCCGACAGGACATAATTGATTCCAGATTCGGGATCGATTTGAATCAACTGATTAACGGTGTCAATGGCCTGCTTTGCTAATTTCTGGCCTTTCGGCTGGCTGGCTACTTTTTCGGGCGTCAATTGCAACAAGCGACAAATGGTCAAGTCGCGATAGCCAATCACTTCGGTGGGTAGTTCTTCCGTTACACGTTCCAATAAGACATCGGAGTCGGCATAGCGTTCGTTTTCCAGATAGGCGATGCCTTCATTTTTCAAACGCAGCAGTTCGTTTGCTTTTTCATAGGAGATCGGCTCCAGCACAGCCGGTCCGTTTTGTAGTGGGACTGGCTCCTTGACTGTCAGAACCAACGCCAGCGTACCCAGAAACAGAACCAGAGCCACAATGATCGCGAAGTGGGAAGACCGGGATGGCATAAAACAAACCTTATCTCAGAAATCGGTAATAAGAACTAGCATCGTTTAAGGATACACATCCTGCCTGCGAATGTCAGTCGACCTGAGCCTGACATATTGACTCACGTTCGTTCAAGACTTACAATCATCCCATCACATTTGAACACACGCGTTCCAAACAATCAATTACAGCATTGAAAGCTTAAAGCATAGCAAGCAAACTTCAATGCACTTCCCTTTTGGCTCTCTATATGTCATTCGATTCCTATCATAAGTGGCTGGGTATCCCGCCTGAGAATCAGCCGCCGCATTATTATCAACTGCTGGGAATTTCCGTAAATGAGCAGGATGTGGACGTCATTCAAACCGCGGCGCAGCGGCAGCGGTCTTCTATTGAAGACCATTTGCACGGCCCACATCACCGGGAAGCCACGCAGTTGATCTACGAAATTGAAGAAGCGGAACTGACACTGCTCAGCCCGGAACTTCGCGAAGACTACGACCAACGGGTCAAACTGGTCCTCAAGCGTCAGAAAAGCAAGCAAAGTGGACGAAACCTCGATCCCGATTCCAACAGACCTGCGGGCGAAGGTAGCGGTTTGATGCGGCGCTTCCTGGGAATCACATCTGTGATCCTGGTCGCGTTTCTGATCATGGCTTACTTTGCCTATCAGCGGCCACGAACGGAAGAGGAAAAAAGACGGCTCCAGGCTCAACCCATTAGTTTCGAGAAGAAACCAGCGTTGGCTGAGCAGGTACCAAAGATAAAAGATAGCGTCCCGACTACGCCGGCAGCGCCTGCACCTGTCGCGAAAACACAAGCCGAGGCTGTAGAATGGGTTTTTTCCGTTGGCGGCAAAGTCAAAATCAAGAACGGCAATGGGATTGAACTGATCGAACGTGTTGCCGACTTGCCATCGAATGCTTACAGGGTTTACGAAGTCGATTTGAATCGCTGTGAAATCGATGATGCATCGCTTCCAAATCTTCTGCCGATCACTGAGATGGAATCGATCATTCTCAACAGCACACCTATCACTGATCAAAGTTTTGCTGTGATTAATCAATTAACAAATCTGAAGCTGTTACACTATGCCGGTTCTAAAGTGACAGGCAAGGGATTAGCTCAATTAAGCGATCAGCTCAAACTCATTGCCTTGTATATCAATAATCTTGATCTTGAAGACGAAGAAGCCCTCAAGGTTGTCGTTCGATATCCAGACTTAAAATACCTTTCTCTTGCCGAGACGTCAGTCACTGGTCGAACATTGGCGGGAATTACCAGCTTAAATAATCTGGAGCACATCCAGATTCATCAGACGAAAATCGAAGACGAAGATTTAGAACAGCTCCAGGCGTTTCCGCAGCTCAAGCAAGTACTCTTGGGAAGTCCATTGATTTCTGAAAAAACACTTCTGGAAACAGTTCAAAAACTTAACCAACTGAATGAACTTCGCATCTATGAAGTCGCAATCACAGATGCAGGAACCACTGCATTGGCAAACATGAAGAACTTAAAACAGATTCAACTGATTCATACGCAAATCACCGACGCGAATGTTAATCGTCTGAAACAAGCATTACCTGATGCTAAAATCATCGTGGAAAATTAATGCATCCCGGTATGACGGACTTTGGATGAACAGGCCCAACGTAACGTCGAACGGCTTACCGTTTTCGATAAGCCGTTCGCATGTCAGATTAACCGTCAGTTTGTTTAACCGAAGAGTTCTCGCACGGGATCTCCCATATCGGTAATCGGCACGGGGCGATCGCCGGCGAAGAGTTCTTCACTAGGATCGATGCCCATTGCAGCATAAATGGTTGCGTGCAGATCGGGCACGGAGACCGGACGCGAGACGATGGAGCCACCGAGTTCGTCGGTCACGCCGATGGTTTTTCCATTCTGCAATCCACCGCCTGCCAGCGTCACACTGAAGGCCTTGGATTGATGACCGCGACCGCCGCCGGAATCGAATGAGGCGGGGCGACCGAACTCGGATGCGACGACGATTAACGTTTTGTCGAGCAGCTTCTTCTTTTCGAGGTCGAGGACCAACGCAGACAATGCGGTATCGAGTTCTTGAATCAGCAGATGCTGGTTGAGCTGCCCGTCGTTATGCGTGTCCCAACCAGTCCCGTTCACAAAGTTCAAGTTGTGAGAAACTTCAATGAAACGGACTCCCGACTCAATCAACCGACGCGAAAGCAGACAACGTTGCCCGAACTCACCACCATAGGCGTTGCGCAATTCACTCTTTTCATTCTTCAACTGGAAGACTTTCATGAATTCCGGACCTGACAGACGAAGCGCTTCGGCCACCGATTGATCATAATCCTGAATCGTCTGTCCGCCGACACGATTCTGGCGATATTCGGCTCGCATCTTCGCCAGCAAGTGTTCGCGGCGATCCTGCCGACTCTGATTCACGCGGGAAGATCGTGTGAAACCGCCTGGGCCGGCATTGGTATCGGTCAGATAAACATAGCCGGCTTTGCTTCCCAGAAAACCGGGGCCGCGGGTCACGTTGGGATAGCCGATCAACACATAAGCGGGTGCATGCTCGCTGGCAGCTCCTCTTTTATGCGCGACAACCGAACCCACGGAAGGATACGTTATCGTGCCTGTTGTTGGTCGTCCGGTATGCATGCGATTCGTGGCGGCCGCGTGTTCGTCGATCACTTCATGATGTACGCTGCGGACAATGTTGAAGCGATCCAGAATCGGTGCGCATTTGGAAAGATGCTCGCAGAGTTCGGTGCCGGGAATCGCGGTAGAAATCGGGTTATAATACGAGCCTGCCTTTTTCGCTTTCGCATCACCTTTGCGTTTCGGGTCCCAGGTATCAATGGAACAGGAACCGCCGCCCAGCCAGATCATAATACAATGCTCTGCTTTCCCAACAGGCATTGGCTGTTTTTTGACGCCATGCTTTTCGGAAGCCAGGAGCTGCTGCCAGGGAGTTCCCAAAGCCGATGCCGCCAGACCAGTGACGGATGCCTGTCGTAAAAATTCGCGTCGTGATGAATGAAATTCGTTCATGATCTACTCTTATTATGATTTGTGAAAAGTTGTAATAAGTTAATTCATTTCCCGTATCGTTTTTTCAACGCTAAGGCACGAAGACAAATTCCGGCGAATTCAATAGCGTCCAGAGTACATCTTCATAGCGGTTCCGCCAGTCGTCTTTTAAACGCTGTGTTGGCGGATCTCCTTTTTTAACAGCATGTTCAAGTTCGACTTTGATTTCATTGGCCCGCGAGCTCAAGTGGTTTGACCAGCCAACCAGATTACGTGGTAAGGGTTCGGGTATGACAATTTTAGCATTTGGGTTGACCCGCTCCGCATAACCGGGCTGGAGCAGATCGACAAACATGCGCAGTTCACTGTCCGTTGGTTCGCGCGTGAATGTTTTCATGACCGTTTGACTGACCAACGTTTCTACAGGCTGATCCTGTAGTGCAAGCGTGGTGAAATCGCTGTCGTCTGAGAGTCGCGTGAAGCGTTTGCCAATCACCCCATTCGCAAGGATCGCCGGTTGGATTGCCGTCGAGGCATACTCACGAACAGTCATCGGGTTTTGTCTCGCATCCCGCCAGCCAAACGTTTTCAGCAATGAAATAAATGGCTGACCAAAGGGCAGTGCCAGGCTGGGACGATCGCGTTCATTCGAAGGCGAAGTAAATTCCCACGCACGACGCGGTGATCCCAGGTCAAGTGCGGTGGTATAATTCATAGCGCCATCGATATCGATACACATGCGCCCTGCATTCAAAGGCTTACCGCAAATCGCGAACATCGAATCCAGAATTTGCTCGGCTTCCATGCGACGTAAAACCGGTGAAGAAAAATTATAGGTCGAATCCACCAGTGATTGAATTTCCGTCATATCTGTTGCCGCCTGTCGCTGATACAGGTCTGATTCAAAAATCAAACGTGCCAGATATTTCATATCGTAACCATGGATCACGAATTGCTGTGACAGGTATTTAAGCAACTCCGGATGTGAAGGCTCCTGGCCATCCCAGTCATCAACGGGTTCCACCAGTCCCTGGCCGAGATACCGCTTCCAGACCCGGTTCACAATCACATTGGCAAAACGTTCGTTCTGCGGAGAGGTAATAATCGCCGCCAATTGCTCGCGGGTATCTTTGGAAGAACGCAGATAGTTTTCAGGGAATTTATCGGGTTTGACCAATTCGTCAAACGTCCATTGTGGCGTGACATTTTCTCCCGGCAATAATGTCACCGACACGAGCATCGAATTTGACTTGGGATCAAAGCCTGGTATCGAACTGGTTTTGGGAACTCCTTGCGGAGACCGCTTTAACATCGCTGCCAGACTAAACAGATCGCGTTGTTTGAAATCATGAAAGGGGGCATCATGGCAGCGGGCACATTTCATGTTCAAACCCAAAAACGTCTGACCGACAATGTGTGCTTTCGCGGCCATCGGGGCATCGTTCTGCGAAGCCATCTCAAAGCCAGCCGGTCCGCCATAGTATTTACTACCTTCCATCATCACCAGTTCGGTCAGGAAGCGGTCGAAAGGTTTGTTGTCGTAAAACGATTCGTGAATCCACCAGCGAAAAGGGCCCGAATTATTTAATGTGGGCTTGATGACGTTCGGGTTTTCGGCCAATACATCCTGCCAATAGCCGACCCAGTTGTCTGCCCAGCCGGGATCATTCAGCAGACGCTCAATCGCATGAGCGCGGCGGGTTTCCGGTTTGTCGGCCAGATACGCTTGAATCAATTCCGGAGCAGGTACGGTTCCCGTGGTATCAAGGGATAAACGCCGCAAGAAAGCGAGATCATTCAGCAGAGGTGATTGAGAGGCTTTCTCTTTTGCCAGCCGTCGATTGATGAAATGATCAACGACGTTGTTGGCCCGCAGGCCTTTTGCAGAGGCAGGTACTTTCACCTGGGGTTGCTTGAGTGTATCTGCTTTGGCCAGTCGATGACGCCACTCCCAGTATTGGGCTTCTTTCGCGGCTGCTTGCTGCCGACGCTGTGCATTGACGGCAATCAGCGAATGGCGGAAATTGCGTTCGAAGGGCACCCAGCTTTCGTCGGTCAACCAGACGACTTCCTCATTCGCATTGCTGGCAAGCAACTGAAAGTCTTTCTCAGGATCACCGATGAAGACTCCCGTTTCGCCGAAGTCAGGCCGATGACCGAAACCGCCAACGAACATCTCAAAACGGACGCGATGCGGTTTGCCATCACCGGTATATTCAATGACTTTTTCCTGATCACCACGGTGCAGTGGACGAATATGGGGAGTCAGGCTGCGATCCACCTTAAATACGTGGCCGTGCGCACTGCCAGAGATTTTGTGGAATCCTGTTTCCGCGACTAATTTGTCGTCAATATACAGCCGCGAAGAATTACGGGCACGAACTAAAATTCGTTTTTGCCCTTTGGGAATGGTAACATGCGACATGGCACGAACCAGATATGGTCCCGAACGATCCGACCTTAAACCCCGGCTGGAATACTTCATGGGCATTTCAAGTAATGCAAAATGGGGTTGAGTGATGGACTCTGAATAACGAGGGGGACGGAAGCTCCATGACTTGCGGTTCGGAACTCCTTCATAAATATCAACCTGCACGCGATCAGAGGGAATGGCAGTCCAATCGATGCGGGCTTTGGGTGCGACATATTTAAAGTGAGCCGCAATTTGTTTTGCCGAGAGCGCAGTTCGATAAAGGGCGACTTCGTCCAGCCGGCCATCAAAGGAACTGTTTGCAGAACCTCCCATTGAAGAACCGATCCAGAGTTCATCATTATCCACAACGGGACCTAAGGTGGTGTCTCCGCCCATGTCCCACTTCCCGGAAACAGCCCGCCCATCAATATAGGCCTTCAGACTTTTCTTTTTCCCGAAGGTATAGGTGACGGCAACATGATGCCAATTGAGTGCGCTGATGCCGGCGCCTTTGGAGGTCCAACGATGAAAGTCTGCTTTGGCATCTTTCTTTTCGGGTTGACCGCGAAACAGAAAACTGAGTTCAGAACCGGTGACTCTCAACCCATAGTTCTGGTTATCGCGGGCGACGCCTTTTCGATTCGTGCGGCCTTTGCCGATGATATAGTAGTGTCTGCCGGCTTGTGTTGAGTTCAGATTGATCCAGGCTTCCAGCGTAATCGAATCGCCGGCCGTAAAGTCGAGTACACTTTTCTCGCCCGGATCGACAACACGGAGAAAACCTGCTCCCGGTTTGAACTCCGCCGCCTGATTGTCCGGCTTGAACAGCGGAAATTCGGAGGGCCGGGGGCCGGCTGACGTGGATACTTTTTGCCCCTGCAAGACAGCCATCAGAGGTTTGGAGGTTTCCAGCTCTGCTTTATCTTTTCGCACACCGGGAAATCCCGCTTTAGTTTGTTGCTCGAAGTTCCAGTAAACGGTCGGCTGACTGGAAACAACCGGCCCGCGGGCACTGGCATGTGGTTTCTTTGCTGCAATTTGAGCGAAAGCAGGGCTCGACAATAAAAGCAAGGCGAGCAAAGAGGGCAGAAAAGAGAAAGAACTCTTAATGAATGCCAGATATTTCATAGCAAGCTAATCCAGATTAACGGGTTCTCGGATGAGAAATCACAGCAGGCGAGTTTTGTTGAGCAGAGTCATAAACGGCCTCAACTCAACAAACAACACTGTACACATGGATGTCACATTTGATATAAATCGTGATCTATAAGTATATACCGAACTGTTCGGCGATCTCACGGCAAATTATATCAGGATCGATCAAATTGTGAATTTTTAATGAGGTCGACCGACTTTTTTGTCATATCCCGTGCTTTCTGGCACCAAAGTGGGTCAATCCCAGGCTTAAGGCACGAAGACAAATTCGGGGGAATTTAAGAGCGACCAGAGCAAGTCTTCATAGCGATTACGCCAATCGTCTTTCAAACGCTGTGTGGGCGGATCTCCTTTTTGAATCGCATGCTCAAGCTCGACCTTGATTTCATTGGCCCGTGAATTCACGTGATTCGACCAGCCAACCAGATTGCGTGGTAACGGTTCGCGGCTGACAAGCGCGGCATTCACGTTGATGCGATCCGCATAACCGGGCTGGAGCAAATCAACAAACATTTTCATTTCACTGTCGGACGGCTGGCGAGTGAGCGTTTTCAGAAAGGTCTGACTGATCAACGTTTCGACTGGCTGGTCCTGTAAGGAAATTTTTGTAAAGTCGCTGTCGTCTGAAAGCCGCGTGAAGCGTTTACCAATCAGACCGTTGGCAAGAATCGCCGGCTGCAATGCCGTCGATGTATATTCGCGGACGGTCATCGGGCTCTGTCTCGTATCCCGCCAACCAAACGTTTTCATCAAAGAGATAAATGGCTGACCAAAGGGGAGTGCCAGACTGGGGCGATCACGTTCATTCGAAGGCGAAGTAAATTCCCAGGCACGGCGCGGTGTTCCCAGATCGAGTGAACTGTGATAATCTCGCGCACCATCAATGTCGATACACATTCTGCCGGCATCCAGCGGCTTACCGCAAATCACAAACAGGGAATCCACGATTTGCTCGGCTTCCATCCGACGTAAAACCGGTGAAGCAAAATCATAGGTCGAATCAACCAGTGATTGAATTTTGGTAAGATCCGTTGTCGACTGTCGCTGATACAAGTCTGATTCAAAAATCAAACGTGCGAGGTACTTTATATCGTAACCATGGATCACAAATTGCTGCGAGAGGTATTTGAGTAACTCAGGGTGAGATGGCGCATTGCCTTCCCAGTCACCAACGGGTTCCACGAGCCCCTGACCGAGATAGCGTTTCCAGACCCGGTTCACAATCACATTCGCAAACCGTTCGTTCTGGGGTGATGTGATAATGGCCGCCAATTGCTCGCGGGTGTCTTTGGAAGAACGCAGATAGTTTTCAGGAAATTTACCGGGCTTGATCAATTCGTCAAATGTCCATTTAGGTGTGACGTTTTCTCCCGGTAATAATGTCACCGAAACGAGCATCGAATTTGACTTGGGATCAAAGCCTGGTATTGAACTGGTTTTGGGAACTCCCTGTGGAGACCGCTTCAACATCGCTGCCAGACTAAACAGATCACGCTGTTTGAAATCATGAAAGGGGGCATCATGGCAGCGAGCACATTTCATGTTTAATCCCAGAAATGCTTGTCCAACGATGTGTGCTTTTGCCGCCATCGGGGCATCGTTCTGCGAAGCCATTTCAAAGCCGGCGGGTCCACCAAAGTATTTACTGCCTTCCATCATCACCAGTTCGGTCAGGAAACGGTCAAAAGGCTTGTTATCGTAAAATGACTCATGAATCCACCAGCGAAAGGGCCCCGTATTATTCAACGTGGGATTCACAATATTCGGATTTTCGGCCAATACATCCTGCCAATAGCCGACCCAGTTATCTGCCCAGGCGGGATCGTTCAGCAGACGTTCAATCGCATGCGCGCGACGGGTTTCCGGTTTGTCGGCCAGATACGCTTGAATCAATTCGGGTGCAGGCACAGTTCCCGTCGTGTCGAGCGATAAGCGTCGCAAAAAGGCAAGGTCGTTCAGCAGTGGTGACTGAGACGCTTTCTCTTTTGCCAGTCGCTGGTTGATGAAATGATCAACGGCGTTGTTGGCCCGCAGACCTTTCGCAGCGGCGGGCACTTTGACCTTTGGCTGCTTGAGTGTTTCTGCTTTGGCGAGTTGATGCCGCCACTCCCAGTACTGGTCTTCTTTCGCTGCTGCTTGCCGCCGTCGGTGTGCATTGACGGCAATCAGATCGTAGCGGTACTTGCTTTCGAAGGGCACCCAACTCTCGTCCGTCAACATGACCACATCATCGTTCGTTGTCAGCAACTGGAAATCTTTGCCGGGATCACCGATTAAGACGGCGGTTTCACCGAAATCGGGCCGATGCCGAGAACCACCCACGATCATTTCAAAACGGATGCGGTGCGGCTTACCGTCACCGGTATATTCAATCACTTTTTCCTGATCACCGCGATGCAGTGGACGAATATGGGGAGCCAAACTGCGATCCACGTCGAACACATAACCGTGCGCGCTACTGGAAATTTTGTGGAATCCTGTTTCCGCAACTAATTTGTCATCGATATACAGCCGCGAGGAATTACGGGCACGAATCAGAATCCGCTTTTTTCCCTTGGGGATTGTGACGTGCGACAGTGCGCGAACCAGAAAGGGATCAGGACGATCCACTTTGACACCCTTTGCGGAATATCGATTGGGAATTTCGATCAGTCCAAAATGAGGTTGCGTGAATGTTTCTGCATAACGAGGCGAACGAAAATTCCAGTTCTTCTGGTTCGGAATTCCTTCGTAGATATCAACCTGAACCCGATCAGAGGGAACGGCGGCCCAATCGATGTGGGCTTTAGGTGCGACATACTTATAGTGGGCAGCAATCTGTTTTGCCGAGAGTGCCGTTCGATAGAGGGCGACTTCATCCATTCGACCATCGAAGGAACTATTTGCCGTCCCCCCCATAGAAGAGCCGATCCAGAGTTCATCATTATCTACGACGGGGGCCAAGGTGGTATCACCGCCGACATCCCATTTACCGGATACGGCCCGGCCATCGATATACGCCTTCAGACTTTTCTTTTTTCCAAACGTGTATGTGAGAGCAACGTGATGCCAATTCTGGGCGCTGATGCCGGCGCCTTTGGAGGTCCAGCGATGATAGATTACCTTGGCATCTTTTTTTTCTGGTTGACTACAAAACAGAAAGCTGAGTTCAGAACCGGTGGCCCTGAACCCATAGTTCTGGTTATCCCGGGCGACCCCTTTGCGATTCGTGCGACCTTTCCCAATGATATAAGTATATTTTCCGGCGCGTGTTGAATTCAGATTGATCCAGGCTTCCAGCGTGATTGCATCGCCGGCGGTAAAATCGAGAATGCTTTTCTCACCCGGATCAACAACGCGGAGAAAGCCTGCCCCTGCTTTGAATTGCGCTGCCTGATTTTTCGGCTGAAACAAAGGAAACTCAGAGGGACGGGGGCCTGCTGTTGTTTCTGCCAGCGTTCCACTTTCCAGAGCCATCACAGGCTCCCCTTCCGCCTTTTTTTGCTGCTGGCCAACACGGACACTGGAATATCCTGCTTTGGATCGTTGCTCGAAGTTCCAATAGACCGCGGGTTTATCGGAAAGAATCAGTTCGCGGTAAGTCGCGGGAGGCTGCTTTGCTGTTTTTGCTGTTTCGGCCTGTGAAACATGCGCAAACAAAGGTAAGGCAAGTAAAATAGCCAAAAATGTGAGGGGACTCTTAACGAACGCCAAAGTTTTCATAGCAGGCAATTCCAGTTAACCAGGTTCTCGGAAGAGATCTCGTAGCAGCCGATTTTTGTAAAAACCGGGGCTTCCCGATCCCACAAACAACACTGTACACAAGGATGATACTTTTTTGTCTAATCGTTCTCAATTAGAATATACCGCAGCATGAGCGGATCTCACTCTAAAACATATCAAGATTGGCCAATTTATAAATTTCATGTGAGATTCTGCAGTTGTTGGTATATTAAGGCAGAATATTTTAATGCTGGCCGCTAATTAACAACACAGATCAACAACACGGCGCTTGAGGACGAACTCGACTTTGAAGCCTGAAGAGACGGAAATTTTTGTTCAACTCTTAACAGCCCATCAGAGCATGCTTTACGCTTATATTCGGTCCTTGCTGCCAGGTTCACAAGCGGTACAGGATGTGCTGCAAGAAACGAATATGGTGCTCTGGCGTCGTTCAGAGGAGTTCGAAGCGGGAACGAATTTCGTGGCCTGGGCGTGCAAAGTTGCTTATTTTCAGGTCTTAGCGTTCTACCGAGATAATAAACGAGATTCCATGGTATTTAATGTTGAACTGGTATCCTTACTGGCCAAACAAAATGAAGAGAAACTGGCAGGTTCCCACGACCTGCAACAGGTTCTCTCACGTTGTCTGGCCAAACTGCCGGAACAAAGCCGTCACCTGATTCAGGAACGATATGCCCCAGGCGGATCGGTGCAATCGATTGCGGAAGCACAAGGGCGCTCTGTGGGCGCTGTTTCTCAGATGCTGTACCGGATTCGCCAACTTTTACAAGAATGCGTTCAAAAAACACTTGCCAACGAGCAGGGAGAGTAAATCATGAATAGCAATCATCGGCCCGATGAGGGACAGAAAGATCCTGAAGAGATCATCTCCGCATTTTTCGACGGTTTACTTACTGAAGAAGAAAACCGGACTTTCCTGGCACGTCTGGAATCGGACGAAGCCGTCCGGGCGCTTTATCTGGAAATGATGAATACCGACTCGCTGCTGCAATGGGAACAGGGACAAACCGAGCCTGTGCCGAATCTGTTCTGTCTGACGCCTGAAAACACGGTGGCTTCTACGAACATCGATCCCGGCGTGGTTTCGGCGCGAAAGCAATTGGCCTTCATGCGTTATGCCCTCGCAGCAACGGTCGTCGTGTGCCTGTTTCTGACGGTACTCCTGGTAATGGAAAGCAACCCCACTCAGGCGGTCGCCCGACTTGACTCCAGTGATGAGATCCCCGCTGCCATGATTATTGAAGAACATAATACAGACTGGGAACGGACCGAGTGGACGCAGGATGTCACCAAGCCTCTCGTGCCGGGCTGGCTCAAGTTGAAATCGGGGCGTGCTCTGATCGACTTTTTGAGCGGCACAACCATTGCGTTACAGGGGCCCGCGGAACTGGGATTGAACTCGGGAAACCGTGCGTTTTTAAAATCGGGTCGTTTAGCCGTTGTGGGAACGTCACGGATTCACGATTTTACTTTAACAACGGACAACCTGACGATTCTCTCCCAGTCGGCAAACTTCGGGCTTGCCGTGACTCCTGATAACCAGACAGAACTGCATGTCTTCGAGGGCAGCGTTGCTGTTTCGCGCTCACAGTCTCAACCGGATCAAGAGATGACTCAGGATCAGGCACCCGAATCTTCCGAGTCGATCACAGTGGAAGCCGGTCAGGCCATTGTCTTCGATGACAGCGGACAGGAAGTTTCGCGTCACCTGGCGGACCAGCGTGCCTTCCCCATGCGCGATCAGTTTTCGGTAGCGGATCCTCCCGGAGATATCCCCGCCATCGATTTTGCGGCGAGCAAGATTCAACCTTACAGTTTTCAGGACGGGCAATATGAACTGCCCACTGATTACCAGTTAATTGAACGCGGCAAAGGCATTCGCCTGTGGGGAAACGCCTGGAAGGTACTGGAGGTGAATCAAGAGATCACCCCTGATACGGTGATTGAATTTGATTTCCGCTCCTTGCATCAAGGTCAGATTCACGGATTTGGTTTTGATACCGATGAGAAGTACGGTAGAGAGAATCATGTGTTTCAGATTTACGGCTACGAAGCCTGGTCCCATATCGGACAGCAGTTCAACACGTATTCGGGAACCGGCTGGAAACGGTTTCGCATTCGCGTGGGCCGCTATCTGACAGGCAAATACCGTTATCTACACTTTATTGCCGATGAAGATGTGATTGCCCGCGCTGAGAGCCAGTTTCGCAATGTGCGCATTTACGAAGCCCCGACGCAGCAGTAAGTGGTAACCAACAGAATCGGGTCGCTTCGAATGAAATTCGGGGTTGTCGGGAGACAACAGAAAACAGTCTGGCCGCTCGCACGATTTAGAACGCGCTCTCCCATCAGACTCAACCTGCGACCATGGTTTCTCGCAATCGTTCTATTTCACTGTCAGGTTCCTGCTCGCTGCGCTCGGCCCGAATTACATTCGGGCTTACCCTGCCAACAGGAAACAGTCTGGCCGATCGCACGATTTAGAACGCGCTCTCCCATTAGACTCAACCTGCGACCATGGTCTCGCGCAATCGTTCTATTTCACTGTTAGTTTCCTGCTCGCTGCGCTCGGCCCGAATTACATTCGGGCTTACCCTGCCAACAGGAAACAGTCTGGCCGCTCGCACGATTTAGAACGCACTTTCCCATCAGACCCAACCTGCGACCACGGTTTCTCGCAATCGTTCTATTTCACTGTCAGGTTCCTGCTCGCTGCGCTCGGTCCGAATTATATTCGGGCCTACCCTGCTCTAATGTCCGAGGTCGCTTTTCGAATCAGGCTCTTCGGTCTCGGGTAAGGAGGGATCGTCTTTGCAGCCGCCGAGAATCAGAAATGTGGCGGCGAACAATAGATAACCGACGCCGATACCTGTCGCATGGAAGGTAAAGCCATTGACATTATCATCAAGGAACGCCAGGTGGAAATGAATGTCGTTGCCGATGATTTCGTAGGCACTGGTGAGTCCGACAAAGGCGAACAGTGCGGCGATGCCAGACCAGATCGCGGCAGAACGGTATTTGCCATCAATCAGACAGGCACAGATGGCAGCCAGGATCATGCAGGTAAAAATAAAACCGCGTTCCATAACGACCAGGCCGTGCACCATAAATCCATTGACTTCCGTAAACAGATTATTGGAAAGGATGTCCTGCAGTGATTGGCCATCGCCGACGCGCAGTGTGCCTTGCATCACAGTCGCACCCCAGGCGGCAATCGCCGGGAACAACCCCAGTGCGATGGCGGGGGCGTGACGTTTAGGAGACGCCTGAAAGGCCTGGGCGGTAATCACCATGCCGATCCAGAGTACGATCGCAATTCCAGCTTCGAGCGGGATAATTTTGCTGATGACGCCTGTCGTTCCCGTGAGACAGATCAACATAAAAAAGACGCCGTTCAAGATCGAATAACCGGCCCGCGATCCCATCTCTTTCCAGCCGGGGTGTCCGATATAAATTGTCGTGGGGAAACAACTGCCGAGCAGCGACGCGACAATAGTTCCCACGCCGTTGGCAATCATGGCGGGTTTCGCAGGATAACTGTCACCGGCGGCTTCCGCAGATTCGATATTCTGCATACTGCCAATCACGTTGAACAGTCCCATTGGAAAAATGACCGACATGTAACCCAGCCATTCTTTGGGTTCTTTCAGCAATTCCCAGAGCGCAGAACCAGCAAACTGCGGCGGATACCAGCCCCATTGCCCCCAGGCCGTTTTGATGGCTTCGGTACTCATGGCTGACCCCTGCATCAACTGGGGAATGACTTCGGGCAGAACCCAGGCACAGATGGTTCCCACAATGATTGCTAATAACCCGCCGGGGATGCGAAACGGGAGTTTTGTCCGAGAAAAGAGTGTCAGCAGGACCACGGCTGCGGGCAGCATCGCGATCATGGGTCTCTGATAAATTTTTAATGCAAACGTCATGGAAATGAAGCCGATGGCGATGCCCGCGAGCGTGGACAGCAGGGCCGCACGGGGAGTCAGTTTGCGCACCCGATCTGCGACAAACGCGCCCAGGAATTCAATGACTCCGCTACCAAAACAGGCCAGCAATCCCATTTGCCAGGCGGCTTCAGCACTATTGGTGCGTTGATAAACGGGAACCATCACAAAATAGATATAAACCAGCAGCGAGGGTGTGTTGATACCATAAGGCAGGGCACAAACATCGCTCCGATTCTCCCTTTTTGCAAGCCGATGCGCCTGCCAGGAGTAAAAAATATTCCCGAACAGGATACTGAGTGCAGCCCCCGGAAGAATATATCTCAGCAATAAATCTGAATCAGCAGAGATCCCGCACGCGGCACACAAGGCGACGATCAGCAGAAGCTGAACGAGATTATCGATCATCAAGGCGAAAAAACCGTCCAGATCGCGTCGTACGAAGAGGGGGTAATTGCTGTGCTTCATTTCAATTGAGCAGTTCTTTCATTTCATCCTCTGTGAAAGGACGTTGCAGTCGCGCACCCAGTTGCGAGACAATGCGGGCTGCCGCATGCGAGGCAAGGTGACCGGATTGATGCCAGGTCAGGCCGTTGGTAATTCCGAACAAGATCCCGGCAGCATACATGTCTCCTGCACCGGTGGTGTCGATGGCTTGTGTCTCGACGCCTTCAATGGGAATGACGCGTCCTTCGTGCATCAAAATGGAGCCGTCGGCTCCGAGTGTCAGAGCGAGATTCGGAACATGTTTGTGAATCACATGGGCACAATCGACCGCATCATGTTTTCCGGTCAGGCTGCGGGCTTCTTCCAGGTTACAGAACAGCAGATCTACGGGGCCTTCGATCAACTGCTGAAATTCGTCACGAAACAAATTGATCAGAAACGGGTCGGAAACGGTAAACGCCACTTTCACATTATGTTTTTTTGCCAGTTCAATCGCACGATAGGCGGCTTTTTTCTGTGCTTCTCCCGTAAACAGATAGCCTTCCACATACACATACTTCGATTGTTTGATGTGTTCTTCGCTCAAATCGTCTACGCTCAATGTGGCAGACACCCCCAGGTTGGTGAGCATGGTCCGCTGTGCGTCTTCTGTAATCAGGACAACGCAGGTCCCGGTATGTCCTTCTGAGGCAGGAACAACATCAATGGTTACTCCCAGTTTACGCATATCAGCCAAGTCAAACTCACCCAGCATATCATTGGCGACTTTACCCGCATATGCTGCTTGTCCCCCAAAATCAGCGACCCCCAGGATCGTATTGGCAGCGGAACCGCCGGCACATTGAGAAATGGGGGCGCCATCCAGCTCTCCCAGCACTTTTTGCTGTGCCTCTTCATCAACCAGCGTCATGATGCCCTTGGCATATCCCAGTTTTTCGAGTGTGGCATCTGAGATACGTGCCTGAATATCGACCAGAGCGTTTCCAACGCCATAAACATCGTATTGCATGTTTTACCTTAACCTGATGAATTCCGAACCTTTTTGAGGGAAACAAGTCGTCCCGATTGACCTTTTTCACAACGTGCAAATCATAACTAATGAGTCATTCAATGGGAAACCACAGAGAGTAACCATCTAATCAGTTTGAAAAAAGCAGTCAGGTCACTACTATAGAGACAAGAATCCAGAAAGCTTTCCCAGTCGGGGCAGCTCTACTCCAGGTTGTATGATTTTTCGTCTGGATTCTCTCAGAACAATACACACGACAAATAGACTCAATCCACCGCATCAATAATTGAAGGATGCCTTTAGCATGACGAACTCCTCATCTGCGAATGACTTGCTGTACTCACTACCACCCATTGGTGGAAACCCCTCGACGCGTCCCCAGCAGACGAATCCGGGAAGTTTCGCGAATCCGCCGCAGATTGCTCCAGGAGCCAAGGGCGCTTTGACGTTTTCTTCTCCCGATACTCCCGGCATGCCTGCTGCCTCTGAAAAAACGGCCTGGGATTTCATGCCGGAAGGCTGGGAATTGAAAACCGGCTTTGAAGAAAATTACGAGACCGCAGATGCCTGGATTCCGCCAGCCGATTTTCTGCCGGTCACCCAATTGGAATTTGCCCGTTGCGGCACAGTGACTCCGGAAATGGAACGGGTCGCCGAGCGGGAACCACATCTGACAGCCGAGCAGATCCGCGACGAAGTCGCCTCCGGTCGGATGATTATTCCTGCGAACAAAGTTCACCTCGGATACAAGCTGGACCCGATGGCGATTGGCCGCGCTTCGAAAACTAAGGTCAATGCGAACATGGGCGCCTCGCCCGTCTCTTCAGGTACAGATGAAGAAATTGAAAAATTAGTGTGGGCTCAGAAGTGGGGCGCCGATACGGTTATGGATCTTTCCACGGGAGGAGACATCGACGGCTGTCGGCAGGCGATTATTGAAAACAGTACGGTCCCGATCGGAACGGTTCCCATTTATTCGATGATCATTGCCCGCCGTCTGGAAGATCTGGATCACGCCAGTATCTTGCAGATGCTCAAACACCAGGCGAAACAGGGTGTGGATTATTTCACAATTCATGCCGGCGTTTTGCACGAGCATTTAACATTAGTCGCACAACGGTTGATTGGAATTGTGAGTCGTGGCGGCTCGCTATTGGCGAAATGGATGTTGCACAACCAGCGCCAGAACCCGATGTACGAACTCTGGGATGACATCTGTGAAATCATGCGGGAATATGACGTCAGTTTTTCCATCGGCGATGGCTTGCGTCCCGGCGGACTGGCAGACGGATCTGACCGTGCTCAACTGGCAGAATTGTGTGTGCTGGGTGAGTTGACCGAACGTGCCTGGAAAAAAGGGGTGCAGGTCATGGTTGAAGGTCCGGGTCATATTTCCTTCGACCAGATCGAATTCAATATGAAGCTCCAGCGAACGCTGTGTCATGGTGCTCCGTTTTATGTACTTGGTCCTTTAGTAACTGACATCTTCCCGGGTTACGACCATATCACGAGTTGCATCGGAGCAACCGCCGCTGGTTACCACGGTGCCAGCATGCTCTGCTATGTTACGCCCAAAGAACATCTGGGCTTGCCCAAAAAGGACGATGTGAAACAAGGCTGTATCGCTTACAAGATTGCCGCTCATGCAGCCGACGTGGCGCTCGGCATTCCCGGAACCCGCGATCGGGACGATGATTTAACAGAGGCCCGCGCTGCATTGAACTGGGAAAAACACTTCGAGCTGAGTTTTGATCCTGACACCGCGCGTGCCTTACACGATGAAGACCTGGACGTTGACACAGATTTCTGTGCAATGTGCGGTCACGACTGGTGTAGTGTTCGTATCTCGAAAGAGATTCAGGAATTCATGTCGGGCAAATCGGAAGATTATGCCTGGGACAAGGCGAAGAAAACGTTACCGCTGACAGCCGAACAGCAGGAAATTCTGGAGAAACGCGGCGTGCTTAGCCCGGATCAAATCCACAAGCTGGCTTCGAAAGTCAAACAGGAAATGACCGGCGAGCAGGACAAAGCGTCTTGCCACAGTGACTATGTGGCTCCCGAAGAAGCACAACAGATGCAGACGTCTAAAGAACTGCCCGTGTTGAATCAAAGGCCATAGAGTCGAATGACGACTCTTGATGAGATAAGGTGAGCCCGAATTTTGTTCGGGCTCACTTCGTTTTCACTGGTGTGGGTTTCGTTTGAACTTTAGCCCCGCAGTTTCATCCCGCCAAAGATAAAGCCGCCGATGACCAGAACCAGGGTCACAATCCCGCGGATGCCTTTCCCGAGCCGAAAGCCATTGATACCAGAGATGCCTGAATTGCAGTGGGGGCACGGTGCGGTATTCCCATGACCTTCCGCCTGAAACTTTTTATTGCATTTCGTACAAGTATAAATTCTATCGCCGGCAGAAACACCACAGTGCGGGCAACTCGAAAATAACGGTGAACTGGTTGTGTGATTTTCATTGCAAATCGGACATTGATGCGAATACTGCGAACGCGGAAACGGATTCGCAGGTGTTCGCGGTGGTTCCAGAGCAGACGCCATCGCGCCTGGTGGCCTGCGGCTGTGAACCCCGGGATCAGACGACCGCATGTTGTCCATGATTTCTTTTGCCCGATTTTTAGAAGCAGGCATGGAACTGCCGCCGGGCATCGCACCAGGAACTCGACCCGTCATGCCCGGGTTCATGCCCGGGTTCATGGCTCCGGGCATCCCCATCCCTGGTGGCATGCCCCCACGCATCGCACCGGGCATCGCACCGGGCATAACACCGGGAAAACCAGGATTGCCCCTCTCGTTCATTGCCAGTTGACCAGTCTGTTTCTGGGCGCCCGGCTTGATCAGACTCAGGTCCTGATCGCTGAAGAATGTGGTAATAAACAGCTCTTCTTTGCTTCCGGTATTCAGCACCACGACCGAATCGCCATACGCCAGTCGGACAAACTTCCCTTTGATCTGACGTAGCTTGCGGTCGGTCCAGATACGAAATTCGTTCTCGCGTTCCTCTGGTGTCAGTGTGACCTCTGCATCTTCCGGAAAGAAGTTACCGGGAATTTCTTTTTTCAAACGTTCCTGAACATACTCTTGATCTTCGGGGATGAAATTCAGATACGGGAACTCCTGAATCACTGAAGTTTTTGTGATTAACAGAGTCACATTACCGTCTTCCATTTTCACATAAGAGGCGCCCACGGAATTGCCGGTCAGGTCCGTCCACTTGCGATGAAAATTGACCCGCATCAGTTGTTTGAGTTTGATGGGGGAAAGATCCGGATCAGGTGGTTCACGATAAGCGAGTGGAATTTCGTCGAAACGGCCGTGCATCTTCAAGGCGTCCCGCAGCAACTGCAGATCTTCTTCAATCAGGGTACCAATATGGACGCGTACAATTCCTGCGAACCGCGTTGCAAAGATGGCTTCGCGGCCGTCGATCAGCGTCAAGATCGCTTCGGACTTCTGCCCCTTTTTATCAGACCAGACCCGGTATTCTCGTAAGGCAGCGACAAGGGCCGGGTCGATTTCGGTATCGGCCTTGATCACACCCGGATCGTCTTCCCGCATCGGATTGGCAGTAGGTTTCCCGGTTGTCTCAGCGACAGGTAGCGTCTTTGTACTGCGGTCTCGGTACTTTGCCGGCAACCGATCGAGTAAATGATTCCGGCGGTAATATTCAATGACCCATGCCAGATCTTGATCGCTCAGTTGATCGAGCTGAATCTGCAACCCCTGCCCCGAATCATCGAGGAGCATCGCTTTTTCTTGAGAGACAGACAGCAGCTTGGCCTGATGTTTGACACCATTCTTGAGTGTCCATTCGCGAACGATGAACGGTTTATATAATTGATCTGTCTCAGACTCTGCCGCCGTCATCTTCTTTTCAGGCTGCGCGTTTTTTGTTTCCGGATCTGCGGGCTTCGATGTCTCCGACTCTGGTTTTGATTCCGTTTGTGGCTTGCGATATTGGGGAGGCAGGAAGCTCAGCTGTTTTTTTCGCTTGTGATATTCATAGATCCAATTCAGATCTTTCACACTCAAATCTTCAAGCGAGACACGCACAGTGCCCTTTCCCTCCAGCTTGAGCGTGACAGTGGGGCCGGAAACTGAGATAAATTTACCTGTCGCCTCTGTCCCATCACGATACAGCCAGGTACGCGCCGTAAAGCGTTTGTAACTTTCTTCGGCGATCAGTGACTGTGAGAGAAAAAGTGGGCAAACTAACGCACACAAAACAGCAAATTGCATTTTTGTCGAGTTCATTGTGATCAACCCAAAAGAAAGAGTGTAAAACGGCCCGATGATCAGAAGAGAACCAGCAGTAGTTATCTACTATCAGAATAGAAAACAAACGTTCAATTTGAAACAGGAATTTCCAAAAAACGGAGTCCCTGGAATCTGCCGGAAACCAAGCAGTATACATACGGTTCGTCTGATCGAGGAAACGACTCGCATAAAAGGTCGATTCGACAGGGAAAATCTGACTCTGTTTTTTCAGGTTTCGTCCAGATATAATGATATTTGTGCCATGAGTGTCGTGATAGAACGCAATTTTATCCGGTTTCCTGAAATATTAGGAGAATCAGTTCCTCTATGATGAAATCTTTAAAGGGGCGTTTTTTAATCGCATCCCGGAAGTTAAATGATCTCAATTTTTATCGCTCAGTCGTATTGATCGTGGAGCATAATGAGAAAGGTGCGACAGGATTGATCGTAAATCGTCCGTCTTCCTTACCGATCACCAATGCGCTTTCAAAATATTTTGATCTGCCCAAACTGGAAGACATGGTATTTATGGGAGGGCCTGTCGAGCCGAATGGCATGTTTGCCCTGCATAATGCTACCGATCTGGAAAAAACACAGGAACCGATCGTTCCCGATTTATTTATGGGCAGTAGTCCGGACGTGTTCGAGCAGGTGATCTGGCGGATTTCCGAAGGCGACCCTCATTTGGATTTTCGGATTTTTTTTGGATGTGCCGGTTGGGCGCCCCTGCAGTTGGAATCCGAAATATCTCGTATGGATTGGCTTGATACTCGAGCGACGGTTGAAGACGTATTCGAAATTGATCCCTATGATATCTGGGATGTGCTGATCGAAAGAGCCATGGCCGAAAAACGCTTTCTACCACAAGAGACAGCAAACCCCGAGTGGAACTGAAGCTGACTCAGAAAATTACCACCCGCAAAATCATCAACATGAAAAGTAACCACCTCGTATGACGTCCATTAAAATCACAGATCCGGCAACTGGCTCATTCGCACATATTTTACCGGAGCTGGGCTTTAATTGTTATCAGTTCCAGGCTGTGGTGGACGGTCAATGTATTGATGTGATCGATTCCCATCCGGAATTTCAGCACGGAGACCAGCGTCCCAGCAGCGGCGGGATTCCCATTTTATTTCCGTTCCCGAACCGCATCGCGGAGGCCCGATATAAATGGGATGGCGTCACCTATGAACTTCCCGCCGACAAAACGTATCACGATAATAGCGGAAATGCCATTCACGGGTTTTGCCTGGATCTCCCGTGGCGCGTGATCGCCCAGGAAGAAACGTACGCCATTGCCCAGTTTCAACTGAGCATTGATGGAAAACACCGCTTGAAATATTGGCCCGGCGATATTTTTATCGAAGTCAAATACGAGGTACGCGGTGCGACCTTACGTGCTGATATTCGCGTCGGCAATCCGGGCACGACTTCGGTTCCCTGGGGCATGGGGACACACCCTTATTTTAAAGTACCATTGTCAGAGCAAGGCAATCTCAAAAATTGCCTGATTGAAGCACCCGCTACGGAAGAATGGGTTCTGGAAAATTGCCTGCCGACCGGCGTTAAAAAAACCATTCGTAAATCACATGATCTCCGCGAAGGAGCCTGGCTCGATCAATTGCAACTGGATGACGTCCTGAGTGGCCTGCCGGAAGAAACCGAGCAGTACGAATGTCTGATCATGGATGAAGCAGCGGGACTGGTTGTGACTCAGGACTACGACTCCCTCTTTTCTGAACTAGTGGTCTTCACACCGGAAAACCGAAAGAGTGTCTGCCTGGAACCTTATACCTGCGTGACAAATGCCATCAATCTGACAAAACAAGATGCCGAAACCGGGCTACGGGTATTACCACCGGGGTCGGAGATGAAAACCTGGATCGAAATTCGGGCAGGGAAAGTAATCGTTTGATGAACGTGAGGAGAAACAGGATGCGATCTCGAACTTGGCTTTGCCTGATCATGGCACTGTTTTTAGCGATTCAATTGCTGATACCAGCGGCTGTAACCGCGCAGACAAAAACGACTCAGATCCAGGATGACCAAAAGCAGGTTTCCGAGGAACCGGTCTCGAATGCAAAAATCCGGCAACAGTTGCTTGAGATTGAAGGCCGGTTAAAAGCGTTAAAGCAACCACCGGCGCACCAACCTGTTGTTTCTCAACAGACGCAGGCCTTCGTGATTGTCGAGGACTCTTTAAAAGATGTGAAAATCTATCGGACCCCGACTGGCGCTCATTCTTTCCATTTCTTTACACGATTGGTTCTTGTCAATCAGAGTCCGCAACCCCTCAAATTGATTCGAAATCAAATCAAAGTCAAGGTTGACGGACAAGCGTATCAATTTACCGGGCAACCCAAAAATCTCAGCAACCAAAGTGTCTTATTAGCCAAACGCAACAAGCGATTGAATAGTTTAAAAATGGAGGATGAGGTCCTCGTTCCCCCTGGCAAACAGGGCAGTCTGTGGATTCTCCTCTCAGATTTGCCGGCCAGTTCGCATATTCCCGAGATCGAAATTCAGACATCCCTCAATGGTCGACCTGTCAGCTTAAACGTAAACCGTTTTGAACTGGGAAAATTGGACCACACGGTGCAACTGCTGGGACCAAATCAATGCCTGGCGGAATTGACGGTCGCGGGAGAACTGAATTCCATCAACATCGGCGGCCTGATGCATGAGGTGGATCAGCTCACCGCGAAAAATATTAAACGGTTTGTCATTCACTTTCCCAATCAGAATTCGAATCTTGATCCCGCCGTGATGCAATGGTTACCGCGGGCTGCAAGAGCACAAAACGGATTATTTACGATTGTTGAGCCCCCTTTCCCTTTGTTTCCGAGAATGCTCAGAGAGCTGCATCTCTCTGGTGCAGTGTTTCAAGATGAAAAACCCACTTATCTGGGACGTTCCAGCAGTCAAGTCACCCATACTACGGAAGAAGCAGCCATTCATGCCGCCCTGGATACGGCAATGGGAGTCCTGTCGCGAGAACAAATTTCCGAGCAAATCCGTAACGGCCCCCCTGCCGTCAAAGTTGCCGCTTTGACCAGCGGCAGCCGCCAGTTGACAAATAAAGAACTGCCTCTGGTTTTAGAATACACGACACACCAGAACCCGAAAGTTCGGGAAGCGGCCTTATATGCACTGCGTTATTTCGGAGACCCACGCGCTTTTGAGCGGCTTGCCGAAGTAGCCAATGCGCCCCCCGGACCGTCGTATGAAATGGCGGTAGCCAGTCTGGCGGAGTCCCGTTTTGCAGAAGGGCAGACCTTACTGCTGCAACTGTTAAAGCGACATCCACCAGAATCACAGAAAGTGATTGTCGGGATTATTGCCCAAAGTCCGCGTCCGCAATGGGGGGAAGCCATTTATGCGTTTCTTTCCAGCGATAATCAGGAGCTTCGCCGGGCAGCTATGAAAGCTCTGATTCTCAACGGGCACCCTAAACTGTTCGAAGTACTCACCGACGCATTGAACTCTCCTCATACCGAGTTAAGAGAGGCCGCGTTCCTGGAACTGATTAAACGCAAAGACGCCGAGAGCGAAGCGCTCGCGATCAAATATATTTTGGCAAAACTGCAACAGACGGCTCCGTCACAAGAGATGCTTTCCTTCATTGACCGGTTGAAAGATCCGCGTGCCATTCCTCTGTTATTTCAGCATCTGCAAGATTCGAAACTCGATGTCGGCATGCGGATTTCGGTCATAAAAACTCTGGCTTCGATTGGGGACCAGACAGTGGAAACACAGTTTCTAAAAGTTTATCCCCAGGCGAATGCTTCTGAGAAACTATTAATTCTGGCATCGCTCCAGAAAATGGAATCGCCCCACTATTTCAAACTGGCGGCGCAAGCGCTGGCAGACAGTAATCAATCGATCGTGAATGGAACCATTTCCGGCTTGCGACGGGCCTCTGCTGCGAATGAAGCGGTCATCCTTTTGCAAGATGCACTTCAAAAGACAGATCAGTCTTCCACCTGGAACTCCATCTATTCTGCACTTGTTTCGATCGGCACACCCGAGGCCCGTCAAACGATCATGAAAGCACGCCACAGCGGTAAAATCGATGAGAAAAAAAGAGCCGCCTCGACTGCTTTGAAAAATATCTACTACCAGCGTTCGCCTGCCAAAGACTATCTTAAACAAGGAGATCGCCTGCAAAGCAGTAAAGACTGGGAGTCTGCGATTAAAGAATACCAGACCGCGATCAGCATCGATTACTTAATGGTGCCCGCTTATCTGGGGATCGCGAATTCCCAAAATGGGCTCAAGCAGTATGAGGACGCATTAAAATCTGCCGACCAGGGGTTGGAGATTGACGACATGCATTCGCGTCTGTATGTAGCAAAAGGGCTAATTCTCAGTAACCAGTCCCAATCGGCAGAAGCCCTGAAAGAGTTCAAGAAAGCAATCGAATTAGCGCCCCTGGATTCGTTCCCTTACACCGTGCTTGCTTCACACTATGCGAAGCATCAGCAAAATAAAGAAGCATTAGAGACTTATGATGCCGCCATCAAAGCCAATCCGCTCTCGATGAAGATGTATGAATTCAAAGCCGATTTACAGCTCTCCCTGAAACGCCCTGAAGACGCTATCAAAACTTATGAGAGCGCCATCGAAGCCAATCCACGACATATGGAATCCTACATCAACAAAATCACGATACTCCAGAAACTGAAACAGTATGAGCGGGCACTGGCCGTTTGCGACGAAATTCTGAAACGGGACAACAATTCGATTTATGCCACGCTGACCAAAGCATTTCTGTTCCAGAAACTTGGTCGATTGAATGACGCGCTCGCTGCCTGTGACACCGCCATCCAGTTCAAGCCAGAGTATCTACCGTCTTACATCACCAAGGCACAAATTCTTACGAAAGCAGAAAAGTGGGACGAAGCGCTCGCCGTCTATGACCAGATCATCAATCTCAACAATCGCTATGAGGATGCCTATACGGGGCGCGGACATATCAATTTACAGAAGTCGGACTGGCAAGCAGCACAGCAAGATTTTCAAAAGGCATTTGAGCTAAATAAAAAGAGTTCGCAGGCGATTACCGGATTGGCCATCTGCATGGTCTATAATCATGAGGACGACAAAGCCATTGCGTTTGTCCAAGAACATCTGAAAGGTTTTGAGCATAATGGTCTGTTTCAATACAATGTGGCGTGTGTCTACGGCCGCGCGTTGATCAATTTGAAGGATCAACCCCAAACACCGGATGTTCAGAAACGGACCAAAGCCTATCAGGAGAAAGCAATTGCACACCTGACAAGTGCATCCCAGTACGGAATGCAAGACGTAGACTGGATGCAAAAAGATCCTGACCTGGGTGAATTGCAGCAACTACCCGCCTTCAGAACGCTGGTGCAGACGATTCAGAAACAATCGGGGCAAAACAACTAAGCGATTTCCCCTAACCTGCTGATTTCTCTGGGCTTATCAACGAAGTTCACTGGCACGCGCTCCAACAGAATTGCAGCCGGAATTTTGCCGTTTTGTTATTTTTGCGTTTCTGCTACATTTCGGCTCTCTCTGGCTGTGTTCCGTTCGGAAAATTGCCATTCCCTCTCGGTCTTCCATTCGCCTTCCCAATTCATAGTGAGTCCAGCGATGCGTCGTCATCAATCTTTCTTTTGTTATCTGACTCTATTGATCCTGATCTGCAATCAGAGGCTCCCCGCCGATGATCGGCTCGCCGCAGAACAACGCGAACCATCTACGTCGGCAACAACCTATGATCGGTCCACCGAGGATTACCTTCCACTCGATCCCGTGACAGCCAATCCTCGTCAAATTATAACGCAATGGTCGGCGGCGTCTCGATTCCTGTCTCCTGTCACTCCTTCGTCAAAAGTGGAAAAATTCAAAAAAGGAAACCAGGCGTATTTCTCCGGACATGAACTCACGCTGATCTCCGAATTTCAACAACCGGTGGCCACCCAGGCGTTGCTGTCAGACTATGACTGGCAGGTTGTGAGACAAACCAAAACAAACATCATACTTAGAGGTCAGCCTAGAGACGTGTTGACCCGACATCTCTGCCGCCCTTTCGAATTACAGATCAATCCGCAATCCATGTTGCCGGAATCACTCACGTTCCTGTCAGATCCCTCCAAACAAAAACAAGGTTTTGCTGCGATTGAACTGACGGCTTATAAAGTAATGCAACCGAAAGCGATGGCGGAAACGAATTCCCCTCCGCAGTCAGTTTTACGAAAAGTCGCCAAGGCAGTATTCCCGCAGGAAGGAACTCCGCAGAACCCTGCTGCTACAATGGGTCCGATTAAACGCATCTCGTTTTCCACTTCAAGCTCTGACCACAAGCATCAGGCGGAAGTGCTGGAAATTGAAAAACTGGTCGCGCGCTGGATTGCGGAATCTCAGCGAATTGATTCGATCAAATTAGGCAATCGCACCATCGTATTTAAGCCCAGCGATCACCCGCATGTTGCCAAGCCCCAAAGACTATCGAACAAGCCTGACGGAACCTTGATCTCCGGCTGGCCCGCCTCTCTTCAAGTACTGCATCCCTGGTTGATCGACGTTGATCAGAAAACGTTTCTCATCGAATCGTTTACCATTGAATTATCGACGGACGACACAGCTCCTGCAGCAGCGCGACTCATCACATTGAAAATCAAGCCGAACCCCACTCACCCACCGGCGGGGGAAAAATGGGATGCGGTCGAGATCGAATTCAACAGCCAGCAGCCACTGCCTGTCAAAATCAGTGAGGTCCGAAACAACTGGTTGAGAGAGTTTCTGTTGTCAGAGATGCAGGTACAATATAAAAAGTAAGCCGGCAGCCGCTTACTCTTTGGGAGCCTCCCAGTCGCCCCAGTGCTCCAGATAATGCTGATAGGCGGCGTTCCCTTCCGATTCCCGTTCCAGATAACGATAGGCTTCGGTTACAATTTCCTGCTCAGCCTCGATACTGAGTTGTCCCGTAAGTACGCGTGACCTGAGAAAAACGAAATACGTATCCAGTACGTCGCAACGACAGTAGTCGTTGATTTCGTTCGTTTTTCCGGTATCGTACATCTCTTGCACTTTGGAACCATCAATGCCGGTTTTGCCAGGCTTGCCAATCAGATTCGCCAAGAGGTTCAAACCCCCGGTCACGCGGCCGGCACCGAAATTGGAAAACAGATCCATTAAATCAAGGTGCGACGAAGTATTGTAACGATTGCGCGACTGATCAAAACTACGGGCCTCGAGATTGAACCACTCCGGGAGAGCAATGCCATAGCGATAGGCGGCCAGTTCCAGAACCGGCAGATCATAACCCCGGCCGTTAAAGGTGACTAAAGTGGGCCGACCGTAATGCAGCCAGCCTTGCCAGAATTTCTTTGTGATGACATGCGGACGAAATTCCGGCGCATCCAGCACTGTTAAATCCTGGAGACGGTAATCGGCAGTAATTTTGCCGACAGCCACCGAGACAGGCAACATGTAGGTTGCGGGGATAAAATCGCTGCCTGTGGACTCGAATTGTTCTCCCTGGTACTTGGCAATCGCTGCTTGCGGAGATAATTCTTGCCCCGGATACCGAACACGGGAAATCAAGTCTCCATCGGCAACCGTTTCGACGTCAAACACAAGATAAGCTACTTCGGACTGGGACACGTTCTCTCTCACATTCTGTTTTGCAAGTTATGATGATATTAACACTTAGCACATTGACTGACGAACAGGACTGAAGCGAAATCAGGGCTTCGTTGCTTGACTCAACTGACGGCCCCTTCCATTCGCTTCTATTGATAAGTATAAACAATAGAGAGAATTTATAGTAGTTTGGTGTTTTCTTGATAAGGCTGTTGTGGATATGAGCGACCATGATGATCAACTCATGACTCAGGAAGATGATGAAGCACAACGGGATCTGGAGGCGCAAGCCATCCGCGGTCTCTCGAATGCTTACCTTCTCATGCGCGATGAAATCGGTAAGGTCATTATTGGCCAGAATGAAGTTGTCGATGAAATTCTGATTTCCTTATTCAGCCGAGGCCATAGCCTGCTGGTAGGTGTGCCCGGTCTGGCCAAAACGCTGCTGGTCAGTACGATTGCCAAAATCCTGCACCTCTCTTTCCGCAGAATTCAGTTTACCCCCGACCTGATGCCCTCAGATATTACGGGAACCGATGTCCTGCAGGACGACCCCGAAACAGGACACCGGACGTTTCAGTTTATGCAGGGACCACTCTTCACCAACGTGTTGCTGGCAGACGAAATCAACCGCACACCTCCGAAAACTCAGGCCGCCTTGCTGGAAGCGATGCAGGAACGGCATGTGACCGTCGGTTCCAATACGTATCGTCTACCGGAGCCGTTCTTTGTATTGGCAACACAAAACCCGATTGAACAGGAAGGAACCTACCCACTGCCCGAAGCGCAGTTGGACCGTTTCATGTTCAATGTAGTCGTCAACTATCCTACGGCTGCGGAAGAGTTAATGATTCTCAAACAAACGACCGGCAACCAGAAACCTCAGTTGGAAGCAGCACTGACGGGCCGTCAGATTTTAGCGTTACAGGAAGTCGTCCGCAAAGTGCCTGTCGCCGAGCATGTGTTTGTTTATGCCCGCGATCTGGTCAGAGCCACACGCCCTGTTGAAGAAACAGCCCCTAAGTTTATCAAAGAATATTTGTCCTGGGGTGCCGGTCCTCGTGCCGGTCAGTTTTTAATTCTGGGCGCCAAAGCCAGAGCCATTCTGGAAGGACGTTTCCATGTCTCGACCGAAGATATCAAATCGGTCGCGCACGCCGTCCTCAGACATCGGATTGTGACGACGTTTCAGGCGGACAGTCAAGGACTTAAGCCGGATGACATTATTGACATGCTGATTGAACATGTTCCCAACCAGCTCAAATCTCAGGCAAAAGAAGCCGTCAAAGGGTAATTTTCAGGGCCCCTCGTTTCTCAGCCGACTATGAAATAATGACGAGTCATGTCGATTCCCGCTTCACAACGTATTTTTCTGGACAACAATTCCACAACGCGACCTCTGGATGAAGTCGTGGATCTGGTGGCAGAACAGTATCGGACGCATTACGCCAACCCGGGAAGTGCGCACGCCGAAGGGCGCCAGGCGCGAAGGGTGCTGGAAGATGCCCGTGAATTGATGGCATCGCTCCTGGGGGCCAAACCACAGGAAGTGATTTTCACCAGTGGCGGAACAGAATCCATCAATCTTGCCATTCAGGGGTTTTTGACCGGAACACCCGGCGCGGTTGCTTTAACCGAAGGCGAACACCCAGCGACCGTGAATACGATTCGCAGGTTGGCACCGCGGGGCATCAAACAGTCATTACTCAAAATCGGCGCAGATGGCAGAATCGATCCCGATCAAGCAGCCCAACTGAACTGGGACCAGATCCAGTTAGTCACGCTCATTCTGGCACACAATGAAACAGGTGTCGTACAGGAGATGGCTCCGATAGTAGCCCGCTGTCAAGAAAAAATGATCCCCCTGCACCTGGACTGTATTCAGGCCATCGGCAAAATTCCGTTTCATTTTCATGATTCCGGCGCAACCGCCATCAGTCTGGCGGCTCATAAATTTCATGGCCCCCGCGGGATTGGCGCACTGCTTGCCAAAGAGGGCGCGCGCTTACTTCCGCAAATCGCTGGAGGCCACCAGGAACGCGGACGACGTGCCGGAACCGAACCCGTGGCGCTGGCTGCGGGAATGGCGCGCGCGCTGGAATGCGCAATCCGGGACAGGGAACAACGTACTCAAAATGTCTCCGCACTGAGAGACCGCCTGCAACAAGGGCTCAGCGAACAATGTCCGCCAGTCGTTGTGAACGGCTCTCAGCAACATCGGCTGCCGAATACGCTCAATATCTCATTTCCCGGCCTGGACGGGGAAGCGTTACTGATCTCCCTGGATCTGGCCGGAATTTCCTGTTCGCTCGGCAGTGCCTGTGCCAGTGGTTCGAGAAACCCGGCTCCCGTGCTGCTGGCAATGGGCTGTGAGGAAAGTGTCTACCGCTCTGCTGTCCGATTGAGCCTTTCGTTCCTCAATACGAGTGAGGAAATCGAAGAAGCCATTCGTCGAATCAGCAGAGTCGTCAACCAACTGCGATCCTGAACTCCGAAGTCCATTCAAACGATCTGATGCGGCCAGGATGGGTTGGCGGTCATCAAATCATTCAGCAGGCTCCGAAGCAAATCGTGTTACTCTCCCGGTGCATCAAAGATCGCGAACTGAGGCAGCGGAAGGTCCGATTCCCCAAGTTCTTTCAGTTGATTTTCAATCATCTGGATACGGCTGGAGATTAACTCGCGGCGGTGCATCCATTTCTTTTCCCAATTTCGGAACATGGTTTCAAGATTTTCTGTTTCTACTTTTGAGGCGTGATAGGTCTTTTGAATTTTAACAAGTGATCTTCCTAATCTTGAGTGGGCTTCCTTAACCTGATGACTAGTGTGTTTGGGACACAAAGGCATGCGATGCTGCTCCCTAAGGCGTGCGATTCGTTAAAGTGGTCTTCTTAGGATGAATACATCTTGAAAGAGAAATTGATCTGAGCAGGTGTAATATGAGTTTTTTATATTATTCCATCAACCGATTCGACATCATTTGTCTTTTTATTCAATCACCTGCTGTCGTCTGTCTGCTCTTGGCAAGATATGCAAAATAGATCGTCACTGCCGATCAGCAAGCTTGAGAAATAAAGGGTGACTTTGTGCGTGAAATTTGTGAGAGGTGAAGAACTCTAAGTTCATCTGTTACGACCTGCATTCATCAGAACAATTGTTATTAACCCGCATAATCAACAACTCTGCAATAGCAGGCACAAAATGCACATCACCATTTTCACGATTCACAGGCAGATTTCTGACAGCAAGGGGCTCTCGTTCTGGCAGCAAAAATCAAGAGACGCCATCCATTAAAAACATAATTGGCACTCGGAACGACCAGATAGATTGCGTGTCAACAGAGACGCATCTTACATTGCAGAACTTGCGCTCTCTCAGTCAACCAGAGCGTGTTTCTCTTTTGTCGAATCCACCCCAGGATCTCTCAGCACCTATGACCACAGGTTGTTACTCTACACGCACGATTTCATTGTCGATTCATGGCGTCTTTAAAGATGCAGAGGCACACAGGCATCAGACATCCAATCAGAATCAAGCGCGTCTTCTGATTCTGGGTCGGAAAAACAGCGTACGCCAAACCTTGGGGGTTATAGCGATTCACCGAGACGTAAGACTGAGACGGGGGTCCGGTTAGGCAAGAGGTGGCGGTCGCAACGCCTGATTCAATATTGATACGTACTTACCTGTCACGATCGCGATTTTCCTCTCTTACGACATGGATGTTACAGCCGACACTTTGTTGAAGGAACGGATAATAGTTAGGACTAGTCCTTTCCTGTATGCGAAGACAGCGAGATCGGTTTATTTTCAAAAAACACCAAAGACACCCAAGTTGCCCAAACTATCTTTCCGATACTTAAAGGCGTGGATGCGCAGCTTCCCTCTGTGTATCCCATGCGTCAACTGAATCTGGAATGGTTTTGTTATGGAAAGATAAGCCACATCAGTTCGAAACATCCTGTCAAAATGTATCAATTTGTTTGACATTTTGGATTTGACAGAAACGAAAACTAATGTCATCGGGTGGTTTCAGCATCACTCGAAAACGTAAATTATATAGTAGCTCTAACCCAGTAAATCCCTTGGGAAGCTTTCATTACAAGTGAGAAAGGCTGTTTGCCATGACACGAATTAATACTAACGTTGCCTCGTTGCGAGGTTTGCGTAGTTTAAATAAATCTACAAATCTTTTGGATACCTCGCTGACTCGGTTGTCTACCGGTTTGAAAATCAACTCCGGTAAAGACAATCCTTCAGGTTTGATCGCCAGTGAAACTCTGCGATCTCAGGTGTCTGCGATTGAACAATCTATTAAAAACAGTAACCGTGCCAGTAACGTAATCGCGACTGCTGACTCGGCTCTGGGTGAAGTCACCAACCTGTTGAACCAGGTTCGAGGTCTGGTTCAAGAAGGTTTGAACGAAGGTGCTTTGTCTCAGGATGAAATCGAAGCGAATCAGCTTCAGATTGATACTGCTTTGTCAGCCATCAACCGTATTTCTGCGAACACTTCGTTTGCTGGTGACAAGTTGATCGACGGAAGTAAGGCGTTCCGAACACAAGCCTCTGCGGTTGACTCTGCTAAACTCTCCGACTTCCAAGTTAACGAAGCGGTATTCGGTTCCAGCAGTACAATTACGCTGGATGCCACGATCGTAACCGCAGCCACTCAAGCCAGCCTGGATTACAGTGCTGTTGACGGTGGTCTGGCTGCTGCGACCACAATTGAAATTGGTGGTGCCAGTGGTAGTCAAGTATTGTTCCTGGGTGCATCCAGCTCCCTGGATAACGTGCGTGACGCTGTTAATGGCGTGACCGACATTACGGGTGTGACTGCGACCAAAACCAATAAAGTTGCCAGCAATCTGCTTGTCGACAGTACTGCTGTGAACTCCGATGTGACAATTACCGACGCCCGAACTTCAGACAGTGTCTTAGGTGATGCAAACCAAAATATTAACGTATCGTTTGTAAACGCGGGTGGGGCCAGTGATGTTTTAGGCGTTACTGTCACGAATAATGCCACGGATGTTAACATTGTCGTCAATTTAGCGACAAACGCTGGTAGTGCCATTTCCTCGACTGCTGCTGATATCGAAGCATTATTGAATGGTAACGCAGAGGCGAATGCGTACATTAGCACTTCATCTGAAGGTGCTGGAGCTGGAGTCGTCGATGCCGCAGCGGCAGATGTCTTAGCCGGTGGTACCGATGCTTACCTGACCTTCAGTGCGGACAACTATGGTGCTGATGAATTTGTGGACGTCAACGTGCTGTCTGGATCATTTGACACTGTCGATAATGTGGCCGATGGGAATGCTCTGAAGCGAGATATTGGTTCCGATATTGTCGCCCGAATCAACGGGCAGGTCGCCCAGGGTTCTGGTCTGCAGGCGAACATTCGATCGCAGCAACTTGATGCCGCTTTCTCGTTCACTGCTGCTGCTAACACAGAAGACAATACCGCCAGTATCACCATTACCGGTGGTGGTTCACTGTTCCAGATTGGACAGGACGTGTCAGCCGCCGGTCAAGTTGGTATCGGAATTGAAGCTGTGAATACGGCCCGTTTGGGTGGTGTTTCCGGTAAGCTGTTCGAACTGGGATCAGGCGGTGGAAAGAGTTTGCTCGACGTAGGCCCTTCGGTTCCCGGTTCTGATTTGGTGAATATCATCGAAGAAGCAGTCAACCGTGTTTCCACACTTCGTGGTCGACTGGGTGCGATCCAGAAAAACGTGATTGAAACCAACGTCTCCTCGCTGGGGGTTGCCTTGGAAAACATTTCTGAAGCACGCAGCCAGATCGTGGATACCGACTTCGCTGTCGAAACTGCGAATTTGACAAAAGCTCAGATTTTGAACCAGGCTGGTATTTCGGTACTCTCGATTGCCAACCAGAACCCACAGCAGGTATTGAGTCTCTTAGGATAATCCTTGAGAGAGTCGATTACCGACTGAAAATAAGTTCATTTACGAAAACACTATCCATCACACGATGGGTAGTGTTTTTTTATTTATACCGGCTGTTTTTCCTATTCTCCCAGACGCCTCGCAGTAAAAGACCTCCATTGATCACGATTTTACCCTGACCCAAGAAACCACTTATCTATCCCCCCGCCGCAGCCGATACAAACAGAATAACCGGAAAAGTCTAGCTGGCGATCCAACCTGGGCAGGTTTCAACAGCTCGCATTGAAAAAAATACAATCCGTACTGTGACTCAAAGAAGAATCTATGCCTTCACCTCAGAAACTATTGGCAACGGCGGTTCAACAGCATCAAGCGGGAAATCTCCCTCTGGCAGAAGCGCTCTACCGTGAGGTGCTGCAACAAGACCCCACCCAAGCCGACGCGCTGCATTTACTCGGCGTCGTGTATCTGCACCTCAAACAATATGAAAAAGCGATCGATTTTATTACGCGCGCCATTTGCCAGAATGATGCGATTGCTTCATTCTTTTCCAATCGGGGTGCCGCCTATAAAGGCTTAGGGCAATTTCAGGACGCGATGACGAATTATGATCGTGCGCTGGAGCTTGAGCCTCAAAACCCGGCGTTCTTGCTGAATCAGGCAATCACGCAGGTTGCTGGCGGTAAAAAGAAAGAAGCCATTCAAACCTACCGGAAGGCCATTCAGTTAAAACCCGATTACATCGACGCGCTGATCAATCTCGGAAATCTCTTACAGGAAGAGGATGAAGACCTTGAGGAAGCGATTGCGATTTGCCGGCAAATCGTCAAGTTGGCACCTAAGGTTCCTACCGCGCATTTCAACCTCGCCAATGCGCTCGCAAAATCAGAAAAACCTGAGGCGGCTGAACAGCCTTACCAACAGGCACTCAGGCTGGCTCCCAACCAGATTGACACTCTGAAAAATTACGCCGTCTTTCTGACATCACAGCAGCAATACCAAGCAGCGATCAAAGTTCTTAAAAAAGCGGTCGCGTTACAGCCGAGCTGTTGGGAAAGTAGAAACAACCTGGGTATCGTTTATGCCGAGCAGAAAAAATTTGAATCCGCCATCAAATGTTTTCGGGATGCATTAAAACGCGCACCTGATAATTGCGAAATTCTATTTCACTTGGGCAAGACATTAGAAGCGTCGAACCAGCACCGCGATGCAATTATCACTTTTCGGAAAGTATTATTAAAACACCCCAATCATCCCGGTGCCGCATTGCGATTGGCGTCACTGGCGGCAGCAATCGGTGACCTGGAATATGCCTATGAGATCTTCCAAAGTCTCTATCAGAGCGACCAGAAGAACACAGCTTCCCTGTTTGGAATGGGATCAATCAGATTACAGCAAAAAAAAGTCGGCTCTGCCGTTAGCTATTTTGAATTACTGGTTGAGCTGGAACCCGATCATCTGCAGTCACGTTTAAATTTGATCGGACTCTATGCATCACAATTGCGAAACGATGAGGCGGAAGAACAGGTAGAGCAAGCGCTCAAATATCATCCCGAAAATGCCACTCTCTGGAGCTATCGCGGGCACTTCAGCAAACAAAAAAAGCGAACCAAAAAAGCGCTCAAATACTTCCAGCATTCGCTGGAACTGGACGATTCTTGTGCATCCGCTTACTGTAATCTGGCGACCATCTATCACGACATGGGCCAGTTCGAAAAAGCAAAAGAAGCGTTGAAAACAGCTTATCAATTGAACCCCCTGCCGGAATATCAACTCGCGATTGCCAGCTTGCTGCCACCCATTCCTGCTTCCCTGGAAGCAATTGAAGATGTGCGTCAATCCTTTATACAAAAAATCGAAGATCTGCGCGACGACAAGGTACAGATCGACGCTTCGATCAAGATGACGCCCGGTACGTTTTATCTTGCTTACCAGGGATATAATGATCGGCCCATCATCGAACGTATGGCAGAAGTGTATAAACTACAGAACACACTCAGTTGGGATCAACAAAACCCAACAGTAGAACGTGATGGTCGTATCCGAATCGGTATAATCTCCAATCTGTTCTTTGCACATACCATCGGGACCCTGATGAAAGGGATTATCAAGAATTTGGATCGAGAAAAATATCATGTCATTACCATCTCGCCATTAAAACATACCGATGATTTCGCACAAGGAATTCGTGCCGTCTCTGATGAATATGTCTTTCTGGGAATTGACCTCCAGCAGGCCAGCCAGCGTCTACAAAGTCTGGAATTAGACATTCTGTTTTATGCCGATATCGGCATGGACCCGCTGATCTTTTCGCTGGCCACCACACGACATGCCCCCATCCAATGTGTGACCTGGGGACACCCGCTTACGACCGGCTTAAAAACCATCGATTATTTTATCTCCAGTAAACTGGCTGAACCGGAAGACGCGCAAGAGCACTACACTGAAACATTGGTCGAACTGGAGACATTGCCATCTTACTATTACCGTCCCAGTTTGCCCGACAAGATTAAAACACGAGGCACATTTGGGCTGTCCGACGACGACCACATTTATGCCTGCCCGCAAACGCTATTCAAATTTCATCCCGAATTTGATCAAGTACTGGCAGGAATTCTACGCAAAGATCCCCACGCGCGGATTATCATGATTCGTGACCAAATGTCCAAATGGAAAGATTTGCTGATGGAACGATTCAATAAATCGTTCCCTGATGTCGTTGATCGCCTTCACTGGGTACGCGGGATGTCGATGGCTGATTTCCTGAATCTGATTTATATTTCCGATGTCATGCTCGACCCGATGCACTTTGGCGGAGGAAATACCGCGTATCAATCCATGGCCATCGGCACCCCGGTCGTGACATTGCCCTCAAAGTATATGCGCGGTCGCGTTATGCTGGCCTTGTATAAAAAACTGGACATCATGGATTGTGTCGTCTCGTCCATCGACGAATACATCGATCTCGCCTGTCGGATCGGCTGCGACGAAGAATTTCGGGACCAACTCCGCCTGAAATTCCTTTCCAAGAGCCACCTGCTTTTCGAAGACATCAACGCAGTTCGAGAAATGGAAACCTTCTTCGAATCAGCGCTTCAACAAATCGATATACAAAAAAAATGTTCTCAATCTCTCAACACTCTGACAAGCTCGACCTCAAACAAGGATCAATGCATGGATGCTTCATTAAGTAACACGGAAAGTGAAGACCACTCCAAAATCCTGAATTCTGCCGTTCAGAATTACACATGCCCTGCCTGCGGATATCATATCGCCGTGCAGTTTTATGATGGTGGCCTACTCCCATTAACCACGCTGGCCTGGCCGCAAAGCAGTGAAGAAGCTCAGGCAATGGAGCGTCTGCCACACGATTTCATGCGGTGTGTTGATTGCGGGCATATTTCAAACGCCGCCTTCGACTATGCCAAGGTCCCCTATTCCGATAAGCCAAACCTGATGTTTAACAAAGGCGCCATCTGGTCAGAACATCTGCAGAAGGTCTGTGATCTGATTGCAGAGACCCTTCCTGAAAACCCGGTTGTTGTAGAAATTGGTTGTGGGGAAGGTCATTTACTGCGATCACTGGCAAAGAAAATCCCCACGGGAAAATTCATCGGCTTTGATCCGAATGCAGAAATTGAAACCGAAGGCGCTCTGATCGAGGCGCGGCCTATGTTATTCGAACCCGGAAAACATCTGGCCGAACTCCGACCCGACTTGATCATCAGTCGGCACGTATTTGAACACTTGATGAATCCGCTCGGCTTTGCACAAGAAGTGGCCTTTGCCGCGAATGTGGCTGAATGTGCAACCAAGCTGTTTATTGAAGTCCCCTGTATCGATGGCGTGCTTGCTGCAGGTCGCACGGTTGACTTTTTCTACGAACACAATTCCCACTTCACAACTCAGTCACTGGAGAGTCTCTTGACGCGGTGCGCGACCGCCGTCGATCTGATTCAAACCAGCTATAACGGCGAAGTCATTTATGGGATGGCCAGTTTTCAGCCTCAAAAGCATCAAGTCGAACTGGCGCGGCAGGCGGTTCTATTCCAGGAAAAAGCCATTCAGTCGGCGACACAACTGGCACAACAGTTTGACGAACTGGCAAGTACCAGGAAACGAATTGCCATCTGGGGTGGTACCGGAAAAGCCGCCGCATTTATTAACCAGAACCAGCTAGATAAAACACGGTTCCCAATCGTGATCGACTCCGACATGAATAAAGTCGGCACGTTCGTACCGGGCACCGGTCAGGAAATCTTGTTCCGGGATCAACTGCTTGAAGAACCCATTGATGTCATTTTAATTGCCACTCAATGGCGGGCCGCCGATATTGTGCTCGAAATCGAGCGGAATCAAATCCACTTTGAAACGATCCTGATCGAATACCAGGGGCGACTGCTTGATTACTTCCACGACAAGCACCCTTATCGCGGGGAAGAACATCAGCCTGCAGTAAAAATCCCCCGCCCTCAGTTTCTTTCACAGAAAACCAGACAACGGGATTCGATCGAAAGTGACCTTGAGTAACAGAACCCGGGGTTCCGTTACCATTTCATAACAGAGCACTTCCCCCAATTACGACTTCAGACAGGATAGATTATGATCATCTTCAATTTCGGAATTCCGAACTCCGGTACAGACTGGTCACAGGAAGTATTTAAGAAAATCTGGGAAAGCCAAAAATTTAAGTATCAGGCCGAAGACGTAAACACCCAGGAAGAGTTGAATCAGATCATCGACACGATGAATGTGAATGAACGCCTGATTCTTCGATTTCATTCACTGACAGAAGAAGCGATTGCAGCGGCGAAACAGGATGCTGTGCGTCCCTTTTATCATTATCGTGATCCTCGTGATGTCGTGTGTACCGAAATAAAAAACAGCGATGTTGCTTTTGCCACTGCCGTCGATCAAACCGTCAACGCGTATCAGGAAATCCATCATGCGCTCTGTATGCCGGGAATCATGGTGATTCCTTATGAACATCTTGCCGACAATGCTGAAGGGCTGATTTTTCAGATGGCGACCAAACTGGGAGTTCTTTTAAAGCTGGATGTCGTTTCGACCATTGCGGACGAAATGCGCGCGTTACAAGCAGAACCCCAGTACGCAGCCGCTGCTTCGACAGCCGAAGATTCCTTCGCGACTCAAGCGATGCGAATCGACGAAGAACACACCCCGGAATCTGCTTTCGTTCAGCCTCTGATTGCAGGTAAGTGGCGCGACCAACTGACGCAATCCGAAAAATCAATGGTCACTCGTTTTTTTAAACCCTTAGTCGATCAATTTGGTTACGGCGAATAAAGCTTCGACTCGTTATCTGAATCAGATTCCCACAGTGGCATTGGAACTGTTTGTTCCGCAGAGACCTGAAGGTGCGATTATCGCCTTTGATGAATTCAACATCAATCAATTTCCGGAGGGAGACGCTGGCAGTCAGGAAACACAGGGGCTTCCGAATTTACGATTCAAACGGTTTCCGTTTGCCAGTTCACTTTCCGATGCGGTAATCGAATAGAATCCCTCCAGAAAAAATCGTCACAATCACCAAAGTTATTCAAAATACCAGTTCTTAAGGCTGATCTTCCTACGCTCTACTCATGCAGAAACCTTTCACTAACCGATATAGATTAGGAGGCTATCGTTTCTCATGCCCCACTGTTGCTGATCGTGATTGGCAATCTGCAGGAGCATCTGAGCGATTTCATTCTCAGTCGGGCTATTGAAGTACATGTTCACACTCTGATTTTCAGGTGATGATCGTTAAGCGCTAAAGGAGCAGTTACTCAGTCACTTTAATACAGGCTTGGAATAATGACAGGCATTAGTTCCGGTGTCGGTCTGGCAACCGGATTAAATATTACCGAAATTGTGGACGCCATCATCGGCGTTCAGAAAAACGCACTCGTGCGTCTGGCTAATCGTGCATCTGCATTCGAAGCCACCGAAGGGGGTATCAAAACTCTCGAAGCCAACTTGCTGACGCTGAATTCCTCGGTTCAAAAGCTGAATCTGGAAAGTACGTTTGAGACACTGAAAGCAACCAGTTCCGACAGCAGTCAGTTCAGCGTCGCCGCCAATAGTACAGCAACATCCGCTTCCTACCAGCTCCAGGGGTTGAGGAAATCAGCTAGCCATCAGATTATTTCCAAGGGTTTTGCCGATTCCGATACGACCCCCATTGGCACCGCGACCACCATTACGCTCTCTAATGGTGGTAAACTGAATGAACCGAAACTGCTGGAAGAACTGAATAATGGTCTAGGCGTTCAACGTGGAAGTATTCGAATTACCGACCGCGATGGCCAGACCGAGGTCATTGATCTGACCAAGACCGTCACCATTGATGATGTGGTTGATGAAATCAATAGTTCAGCCACTTCCATTGTCGCCAGCATTGAAGACGATCATCTGGTCTTTACCGATACCGGGTCGGGCCTCGGCACTCTGAAAGTCAGCGAAGTTTCCGGCGGCCAGACTGCCGCTGATCTGGGAATCTTAAAGTCAGTTGTCGCCTCAACTTTTGACGGCGATTCGGTCTACCGGGTCACCAGCGATTTTAACTTGTCACAAATCAATGACGGCAACGGCATCACAACGGTGACCGGGTCAGATGATTTCCAGATCATTGCTGCAGACGCCTCGACCATTGATGTCAACCTGGACTCTGCCCAGACGGTCGGGGATGTCGTTGATCTCATCAACAACAACGGCTCGAATGGAGGGAAGATCACCGCTGCGATCACCGCTAACGGGGAACTGAGCCTCATAGACAATACCGTCGGGGGCACCACGTTTGAAGTCACTGCATTGAACAGTTCTTTAGCAGCCCGTGAATTAGGAATTCAAACAACGGCTCCAGGCGGCACGATTACCGGCACCCTGTCTGGCGGTTTGAATTCGGTATTGCTCAGAAGCTTAAACGGCGGGGTTTCTTCAGGGGGAACCGCTCTCGACGCAGGCAGTGTTTATCTCGAAGATGGTGCGGGAGGCAGTACGACCATTGATTTTTCTTCTGCGCAAAGTCTGGATGACGTGATCAATCTGATCAATGCCAATGGATCGATCCAGATTGAAGCCAGCCTGGACGATACCAAAACAGGCATCCAGATCAAAGATACTTCCGCCGCTTCCGGAACGGCCATTGAAATACAGGATGTCTCTGGAAATCTGGCTGGCTTCCTGAAAATCGAAGCGGTTCTGGCCGACTCGAAACATACTGTTAGTTCCGGTTCCTTAGACCTACGATACATCAACGAGGATACTTCCCTGTCAACGTATGCCAAGAATGGCAAACCGGTTTCGACGGGCAGTATTCGCATCACCGATCGTGCAGGGATTAGTTTTAACGTCAATTTGTCTGACTCAACTACGATAAAAACCGTCGGCGATGTGCTCACTAAAATCAACGAAGAAGCAACCACAGCCGGCGCGCAAATCAACGCGCGTCTGAATGATACCGGCGACGGCTTTATCGTAGAAAGTACTGGCGGAAGTAGTTTCGATGTCAAAGTGGAAGACCTCTCTGGTGGATCCGTGGCTGCTGGTCTGGGGATTCTAGGCTCCGGGACAACCGGCGTAGACAGCCGCCAGATAACCGAGGTCACCGTTGAGGCCACAGATACACTTGACGACATTGCGGAAAAGATCAATGCAACCGGCATCGCTTCCGCAACGATTATCGACGATGGCACCGCGTTCAATTCTGCGCGACTTTCTTTCACATCTGCACGAAGTGGTGAAGCTGGTGAGATGATTTTAGAAAGCACGTTCAATTTTGATTTCGCAACATCTGTTGACGCCGAAGATGCCTTAATTCGGATTGGCAGTAATCCGCAGACTTCTTTTTTACTGACGTCATCAACCAATAGCTTCGACAACGCGATCACAGGCCTGGAGATCGACTTACTATCGACAAGTACTTCGGCAGCAACGGTCGATGTTTCCCGTGATACCGCAGGAATTAAATCGAGTATCAATAGTTTTATTTCTTCTTACAACAATTTTGTTGACGCAAAAGACACGCTGACAGATTATAACTCGGACACCAATGAACGTGGTGTGTTGAACGGGAGTAGTGTCGTTTTAACAACGATCTCTCGTCTGGAAGGATTGATCACCAAAAAACTTTCTGTCAGTAATAATTCCATTAAAAGTATGTCGGAATTAGGAGTGCAGTTTGGCAGTGACGGAAAATTAACGTTAAACAGCAGCATTCTGGACCAGGTCCTGATCGATGATCCCAGTGCAATCACGGAATTCTTCCAGCAGGAAGACAAGGGATTCGCCGTTGTGATGGAGGAAGTCATCACGACGATGACGGATCCGTTTACCGGCACGTTCAAATCACAAGTCGATTCGCTGCAGGCATCAGCGCTTGCATTGAATACGCGCGTCGACGATTTGAATACGATTCTCGAAGCCAGGCGCGAACGACTGATTCGTCAATTCACAATACAGGAAACGATTGTGAATCAATTGAATTCACAGCAGTCGGCATTGGATAACCTGTCGTCGCTCAGTTTCAACAATTCAAAGAAATAACTATTCACGACTAGCATTTTATCGACTTATTTAAACTAATAGAGGGGCCATCAGGGAGATGAACGGAAAAGATTATATTGAGACACAGGTTTTGACTGCGCAACCACACCAATTACATTTAATGGTCGTTGATGGCGCATTGCGTTTTGCCAGAAAAGCAGCTCAGGACGCTCAGAATAAGAACTTTGAACAGGCACACTTCGCGTTAGATAAAAGCCGCGACCTGGTTGCCGAACTGATTGGCGGACTCGATCCGACTCAGCAGCCCGAAATGATTGAGCAGCTTAAAGCACTCTTTGTTTTTGCGTATGAAAACTTAAACCATGCGGACGTGAAGCAGGAAGCAAGCTACATTCACAACGCTATCAAAGTTTTGAGCATTCACCGAGAAGCCTGGTGTGAACTCATCGAACAGCTTCAGTCCACCACCACAAATGAAAAAAAAACGGTTCATTCTCACGAACCACTGAAGCCTCCACATCACCTTGAGCATTCAGAACAAGTCCATCAAAGTCAATCCTGGTTGACCTGAGACCGAATTGCTTTCGATGTCTGAAAGATGTTGCTTTGCGCAATAAAAAAAGCACCCTCACCATTTACGATGATGAGGGTGCCTGAGGTGGAGACCTCCGCCTCGATGCAAGCCTGCTTCCTATTCGGAAAACACTGTTTTACTGTTGAACCCGCCTGCCATGCATCAGGCC